>Ga0307518_10000308_pt1 | contig 36920 bp, 19 predicted proteins | sample 25_EM_MG_FD_203889 | JGI IMG/M metagenome (GOLD analysis project Ga0307518, IMG submission 203889) | Populus trichocarpa ectomycorrhiza microbial communities from riparian zone in the Pacific Northwest, United States - 25_EM | ecosystem: Host-associated > Plants > Roots > Unclassified | place... | reverse complement strand
TTATTTTTATGAACAAGCATTGCAAAGTATGTGTGATTTTCTTTTCTGGCCTTTAATTTTTCTAAAACTCTATTTGGTTCCTTAAGAAACTATAAATGGGTTAACACAATGAACTAATGACATGAGCCTGTTGAGTTGTTTTCAAGAAAGATTAAAGCGATGTTTTGATTTTTCTTTTTATATATATCCCACAGTTCACCTATCAATTTGAATCGAGTTAAACTAGGTTGATCAAGTAAATTGAATTTTGATCAGTCTATTGAGGTCAACTCTTCGGTTGGTTTAGTTTTAAATTCTATCCAAATCAGGTTTCAATTCGACAAGTCTATTTTCAACATTTTTTTTGTTTTTAAAATAAATAAAAAATCTGAAAGTTGGTTGCTATGACAACACAACCTTCACAAACAATTGAATGTTAAAAATTGAAACACTCGATTGTTTGAGAATGTAGTGTTGTTCCCAATACAGAAACCATTATAATTTTTTTTTTAATTTTTGAGTTGCACTCTTGAGAATGGGGGATCCAAGATCAATCCCTGATGAATTGGTGAAAGACCCTTTAGCATCACCTGGAGAATGTGTCAGTCTGAGACTGCATTAGAGAATGGGAAATCCAAGATCAACCCTTGGTGAATTAGTGAGAGGCCCTTAGGAATCACCTGAAGAATGTTTCATTGCAATAGAGAAATTTCATACCTACCTCTTGGAGATTGTAGGGATATTGCTCTATGAAGACCAAGTCAATTCTTTTTAATGAGAGTGGTTAGGAGCCCACCACTAAAGATCTGTAGATAGAAAATGCATGTTAGGGATACATTATTTTTATTTCAAAAATAAACTTATATTCTTATTGAGAATTATTCATTCTAAAGTGATCTGAGTGATAGGCATGAAATGTTCTTAGGAGAAACATTTATTGAAGTTAGTGTCAAGGTGTTTGCTTTGACTGCCTTTATAACTTTAAATGAGTGATCTTGTTTTAATTCAAAGGAGTTATAAATCCTCTTAGAAGATCCCTTATGCTGGTTGACCTTCTAAAAACAAGGAGACTCATGTCATAGCAAATTAGCCTCTTCCACCTGTATATGATTTTCCATGACTTGCTTCACCTTGAGCAAACTTTTGTCTAGTAAGGCATAAAGTTTTCTCTAGAAGGTACGTTCATTTACCCCTATTATCAAAGCCTCTAAGGCTACTGGCTCAAGCAATTCTTTCACCTTAAACATTTTCCCATTGAACCTTTTTTAATATGTCTGGGGTAGACTCGCCTTTTTGTTGGGTAATGCCAAATAGCTCCATAGAGATTTTCTTGGCAGGTATGTTGGTGCTGAAGCGTGCCACTAGCTTGGCACCGAGGTCACTAAACACATGATCCTTTATTTTCAAACGAGTTTGGGTTGGAATCATATTTTCCACCTTTAGTAGCCCCTTTTGTTTTTAAATTTATCCTCATATCCATCTTTGTATTTGTGCAACAAGTTACGGGTTAGATATATGCTTTCAAGGGATGGAGTACTCTAGTTTGTTGGCCCTATGAAAGATGGCTTAGTAAGCACTTAAACTCTTTTTATGGTGGCAATTAGATCTTTATTTAGATAGTGGTGCAAAATAATTCCCAAAATCATTTTTCCTGCTCTGTTAACTATTAATCATTAACCCTTTAATTGCCTAATTACCACTAATTTTGGACTACAAAATGTTTGTTTGGTTATTGCTTTGCCTTTAAAGTAAGACTATTTTTACTCATTTTTATAAGATTTATTTTTAAAACTATAGTATATTTATCTCCTTTTAATCTAAAAGTAATGTTTGGTTAAATTCTATTTTACTTAAACAAAAACACATAATATTTCTTTTAGATTTGTTTTACTTTTAAAGTAAGAGGGCATGTTGTTTTTAATAAAAACCAATGCAATTTATCTCGTGGTAAATTATTTTTTAAATAGAACTATAATTTTTAAAAACACAAAATGATGGTTTTAATAAGGATTATAATTTGTTATTTTTTCGCTTTACCTCTGTTTTTTTTTAAATTATACATTATATCATGAAGTTTATATATTCATAACATTTTACATCCTTATGCTAGCGTGTCAAAAAAATACAAAAAATATTGATTTATTTATAAAATTGTCATTATAGTTTATTTAATAACTAAATAGCCTCTTTTGTATTAAAATGAAAAAATACCATTAAAGTTATCATTGGTAATTTTTTGAAAATCAGATTTTGTTAATGTTTTATAATTACAAAAATGTCATCATTTCCGTGTTTTTAACAAAATATCTCCCTCTTCTCTCACCATTTCTAGCCATATAAACATCAAGTTTTTTATTTTTTCTTACACTATTTTCTCAACAATTCTTCACTATTTTGAGCAAAAACAAATTGCAGCTACATTATCAACACAAACATGCCATTTGAGCATAAAACTCAACAAATTTTCCAACAAAAACATTATCACAAATCTAGCAAACACACTGCTCAAAATTCAAGCATATACGGCCAATATTTTCCAGCAAAGACAAATCCTAATTTCTTACAAACACCATTTTTAAAAATCTAGCAAACATAGCCAACATATCATCCAAAATATAGGCAAGCACAATCAATATCTCTAACAAACACACATATCAAATCAACATAGATACAACCAACAACAACCCAAAACACATACTACCAACAACTCGAAAGTTATAGTACATTTATTGCCAACAACAACAATAACACGTATTATCAATATGTCATTATAATCATCAAATGCTAATAACTTAAAAATTTGCAGTATCTTAGATGGACTAAAGTTCAATCATATAAAGTGCATAAGATATGGGGAAAAGAGTAATTGTCATGATATCAAAAACAGAAGCAAGTAAAAACAAGTTATTTTAAATATGTGATGACAGGTCATGTGACAATACATTTATTGATTGATGCAAACCTATTAATAAAACTGAATTAACTACAGGAAAGGAATGAGGTGCTAATGATATAAAAAATAGAAGCAAGTAAAAACAAGTTATTTTAAATATGTGAGGACAAGTTATGTGACAATATATTCATTGATTGATGCAAATCCATTAATAAAACTGAATTAACTACAGGAAATGGATGAGGTGTTAATGATATCAATTGAATACTAAAAGAAGTGAAGAAAATGAAAGATGAATTATGTAGAGTTTTGATCAAGAATCGAAATATGAAGGCTAGCTTTGCAAGTGTAAAGTTGTTGTAGGCAGCTAATTTAGCACATGTAATGTTAATGTTTCTAACTACAATATTGTTCAACATGAACAAATGAAATGAAATAAATATATTCCCTAGTAAACAAAATGCATAAAACATTAATATCAAATATAACAAAAGCATGCACATTAAAATAAAGTAAATTTCATAATTTTGACATATTATAACAACAACAACGATCCATAATATTTATGCTCTTACTAGTTTCAAACAGTTAAAAGAAAATCCATATAATGGTTCTTCTATATCTATCAATCGATGCAGTTATTTTGGACTGGGTGTTGAAAGTAAAAAGTACCAACACTAGTTTATAATTTCAAAAAAAACATTGATTAATAATAGATTAATCACTAAAATAAATGAACATCATATATATTTAAGAGACTCACATATGTTTGTGTTGAGCGTAGAAATATAGATGGATCGGCAGATTTCCCACCACCTCTACCATTTCTCTATAATATCTGCCAACTTTTCTTACCTTTAAAACCTTTGTCAACACCACTGGAACTATTACCAACATCACTAATACCCCTAAAAACACCAATAAATCCTCTTATAGCACTTTCTCTTTGGCATGTCATATAATTATGGCCATATTACTTGTAGATGTTGCACCTAAATGTGAGAACCTTTTTTTTTATAGTATGATGTTTATCTTCTCTTTGTTCTCTTTATCTATTCTTTCACATCTACTCACAATCCTTTTAAGGTTTGGAGGGAGAATAATATCTCATTCTTTAGAATCTAAATTAGCTTCTAGTAATGGGTGTACAACCTCATTTTATATCTTTTAAAATGTTTCAACAGTGTAATCGCATGACATAAATCTTCTAACTCAATTCTTTTGTGATACACACAAGGAATCATATGTTTGCATTGAATGTTATTCTTTAACCATTTAGCACATAAGCATTGTCTTTTCTCCAAATCACTATAAACTCTACTTTGGACCTCAAAAACTTGATATCCATTATAACTTGATGGAATTATCCCCCCCCCACACACACATTTTAATAGATTTATCCAACAACTTCCTAACTTAAGCAAATCTATCATAACAATTGGCATACTCCTATGTTTCCCGACCTAAATGTTTAATGACTCATCCAAATTGTTAACTATATTTTTAACCTTGACTGTATTATCAAACAAATACCTTGCCCAAGTATCAATATGGATGTTATTTAACTAATTTAAGGTTGCATTGTTGACATCTTTATTGTCCTTCAAATAAATGTTATAATGAAGATTCATATAAGCTTTTGAGGCACTCTAAAATTCAATATTCAACTCCAAATCATGAAATCCTTTATTCTTTAGAATGATATAAATATGTCTTGCACAGTGCCTATGTGTTATCTTTAGGAATATTTTAGCAAAAACTTCTGGTATACTATACAAAAGCAAAAGAAAATATTAATAATTAGAGGAAAAACATGAAAACAAATGCAAGAGTTGTATATAACAAAATATAAAGGATAATATACTGTTTTGTTTATCAGACATGATGCCCTCTGATATACTCTAATCTTGATGGATCCATATAAAACATACAAGAACTATCGTCATATGGTATTGTTGTTAGCCTCAACCATAACATATATAGTGGTAAATAATCTATTAATGGCATCCAACCCCGTTGTCGACAATAAGATATCTCTATATAAACTTTAAGATAACATTCATTAATATCAATGAATGGTCTACATCTATTAATTAAGCCCTCTTTTATAGCTTTTAAACAAACATAAACTTGTTGAAAACTTCATGGTAAATAAACATTCAAATTAAAATTAAGTTCAAACTCTAAATACACATCATAACCTGGATTATACTATTTCAACAACTACATATACCTAGGAAGTATCTTAAAAGACTTCTTGTGATTTCCTTCAGTAAACCCTTTCGCCTTAGTCCGAGCTCTCCGCATTCATATTAGGTATGGTATAATCCCAAACTTGTCATCCAAAATTGTATCCAATGTTTTATCTGAAATGAATGGGTTAAGACTTATTATTGATAACTTTTTTTTTACCATAAAAGTCTTACTACCAAGAACAAGAGAAACATATATCCTCCATAGATAACCAACACCAATATATATGTCTCCAATTTTTTCTTCTTGATTAATATATTTTTTTCATGTGATATTCATGCTTCATTTTATATTCTCTTAAAACATCCCTGAAGTAATTGATATTAGTGAAAATCTAACATTCTTCAAATTTAATTAATCCATCAACTACCATCTTAAATGTCTTGTATCTAAAACCAGATGTTCAATCAACATTTTTTTTCCTTTGTTTCTTTCTCACCCTATCATTTTCATCTACATCACCCTCATTACTATTGTCAGATTTTACACTATCTTCAATATCAACATCATCTTCATACTACTTATCTTCCATTTATTTTCAAAGTATAAGGCATCATCCAAAGTTTTTAAAAAAAAAATCATCACCTTTTTAGTTGTCAATCCACTCATCTTCAGCTTTGTTAAAAAAATTAAACCCTTCCTCATTAGAAAGAATGTAATCATCTTATTTCTCTTGATCATCTTTCTCGTCTTCCTTATATTCATTACTACCCTTCTTATTTACACCCAAAGTGCCAACATTAACCCTTTTATTTCCAACACTGCCAGCATTAATCATTTCACTTCTTTCACTTTCAACACAACAAACATTTACCTTTTCACTACTAATACTGCCAACATTTACCCTTACACTGCTAACACTGTCAATATCAACTTCATCATCATTATTATTATTATAGAAATCTTCTTTATCAAAATATAGTACCATTATACTACTTTTATCAATATCCTAAAAGCATTTTATTCTAGATGGCCTATTATAATTTAGTTTACCTAAATAACACCTTTGTATTTTTTTTTTAAATATTAGAAGACCAATAATGGGATCATCATCAACATAAAGATGAATATTTTTTTCATATTTATCTAAATTAAACATGTGTAACATTGATGCATCATCAAGAAATCCATTCCTTTTATCATCCCTGGTTTAAAAGGCCATACAAGTCTACGTCAAAGACTTGCTTGCATACGATTAATATGTCCAAGTACGCCATATAATCACAGTAGCAACCTCGTTCAACGTATGAAAAACCGCCACGATGAGCTATAATAGATGGCATTTTGTAACCTTTCATGGTGTACAATACAAAATTACATGATGTTATATCAATGTTAAACAAAATGTAATAAAATTAGGGTTACGTGAACAATAACCTATAAGCTTTAATTTGGGTTTTTTTAGGGTGTTAAATAAACATGACTAATTATAAGAGGTTATAGAAGGGTTAAACATAAATTAAACACGTTTTAAGTACAAATTAAGTCATTAGAGTTCTTTAAACAGTAACTCGTAAGCTTTGATTTTAGGGTTTTTTATGGTTTTCCTTAAGACGTGACTAATTTGGTTAAACAATGGCTAAAACATGTATAGAATTTTGAATATTGTCGATATTCAAGAGAATATTGAATTTATTTATTTATAGGTTTTTTCAAGATTTAGCATTAACTTTTCAACAGTTAAGAAATTTTTGATTAAATTGAGTCAAAACAACTTATATTGTAATCAATTAACAGAAACCCAGATTGATTTTGATTTAGAATTGTTTATAGAGAGAATATTGTCTAAAGAAAGAGAGGGGGAACTATTTTTTTTTTTTTATGCTAGTGGGGTGGAAGATAATATTTTCTGTATTCCTGTACATAATGTCATAAACATGAACAATTAATTGAAATTAATATGAAAATTTTGGGTATTAATACTTGTTTGTTGGCATCCAATGTTTTGTGCCGTTTAACTTTTTGTGTGAACATTTCAGTTGCTTTGCTATCTAGCTAAGCGACTCTTCCAAATGTTGTCGCCACCAAATTGCGAAGGCACCAGCTACAACAATAAGACAAAGAGTCTCCGAAAAGTCTCATCATCAATATCTTCAAAATCATCCTCCACTTCCTCATCTCCTTCAATATTTTCACCCTCCAATAATCTTCACTGCCAAGCCCAACAGAAGGCCGAAACCATGGAAGAAGTGTGGAAAGACATAAGTCTTGCTTCTCTTCATGACCACACTTCTACCGATCAAGAACTTTCCATGACCCCAAGACTTCACAACATTTCTCATCATCATCGTCATCATCACCATCATCATAATAATAACAGCCCTAACTTTATCCTTCAAGATTTTCTTGCTAGGCCTTTCAACAAAGACCCACCAACAAGAATGGTCTCTATTATTCGAGACAGCACTCCTTTTGGCTCTTCAGCGCCACCTCCTGCTACTGTTTTGAGTTTGAACTCTGGCCCTGGCTTTGATTTTCTTGAGAACTCTGATCATCCTCAGAGGCCTGACTCGCAATTACAGAGCAACCCAATTTCAAATATTTCCTCATTCACTAGTCCTTTTGAGGGTTTAGATTCATCTCCCGGCTTGCCTTCTTTTTGTAAGAAAAGAACTCAAGAATCTGATGGTAGTTCTGGTGATCGCAGACACAAAAGAATGATCAAGAATCGAGAATCTGCAGCTCGTTCTAGAGCTAGAAAACAGGAATCTCCCTTTCTTTTTAAAGATTCATTTTCTTACATGTACATAGACTGGTGCTAATTTCTTGTTTTGTTGTTGACGGGACATGTTTCTGTGCTTGTGCTTTATGTTTGTTTTTCTTACAGGCTTACACAAACGAATTGGAGAATGAAGTTGAACAGTTATTGAAAGAAAATGCAAGACTCAAGAGACAACAAGAAGAGGTAATTAAGTTACTGAAAGTTGAGTTTTTGGATGGGATATTTCTTGACTTTAGCATTTTTTACACCGCAAGACCATTACAATTAGCTGTTAATTTAGTCAATGCAGCATGGAGTGCTGGTAAGTGTCTACATTGTTGTTTCCAATAGAATTGATGTAAATGTCTATATTTTTTGGGCAGCTATATTTGGCCGCAGCAGCTCAACTACCAAAAAAGCACACCCTACAAAGAACATCAACAGCTCCATTTTGAGAACTGGTGTTGATGTATCAGTGCTTTTAATTTTTACCTTGTGCTTCTTTACCCTAATACCACAGTACTATCTCCCTATTGGGGCAGGAGGGGGAAAAGCATTGATGTTTTTGCAAGAAAGGGTGTAGCTCTAGCAAATACTGTTGTTTTAGGAAAGAACAAGTGTCTAGGAGGTAACCGATGTTGTTTCTGGCATTCCAAACAGGTAGGAGCTTAATTTGGTGGGTCTTAGTTTTGGCTTTGTATTCTCTTGTCCTGCAAACATGGGGTTGAAGGGGTAAATTTGGGAAACAATATTGTGATGTTGGACTCAGCCCCTGCGAGTTGTACAGTGAAAAATGATGGGACATTTTGTTCTGAAACTAAGCAATTAGCCCATCAATTTGAACAACTCTGTACTGCTTTATCTCTATCTAGGGTCCATCTGTACAGCACCTCCCTCTCTTTCCTTATCATTAACAGTCATTCTGCCCCCGCGCTCTCTCTTCTTCTTGTTTTTTCTTCCTCCTAAAAGCATGGTTACTAGTTACTTTGGAGGTTGATCTCGTATGTTAAAAGTCAGTGGGTCTTTGCAACCCCCCGATCAATGGTGAAAACACGCGTATTTCATATTCTGAAGAGGACGATGTTTTACTTTATATAGAAAGCATTAATCCTCGGTCCAATACAAACTCTTTGAACCAATCTCACACTGAAAAGGGCTTATTTTGTTCTTCCAAGTGTTTCTTTGTTTCTTATACAGGGTAAAATGGTTAAAGTTTGGACCTTAAATTTTGTGTTTAAGTGTTTTTCCTTTCGTGACTATTAGAGATAAAATTTAATTTTTGAATATGAGATTTCATTTTGAGCTCGATTTGTGTTGAGCTGTTTTTATCTTCTTGGTTTCTTGGTGTTTTGTGGTGGTCATTGACATGATTAATTATTAATTAACCAGCCACTAAAACAGCTGGCGGAAGGTACTAACAATGAATATTACTTTCCTATGGTGTGTCCCTTGAAAAACACTTTTTTTTAAAAAAAAAAAAATCAATTAATATTTCTTTTATACTTTAATATTATATTTATTTTTTATAGTATTATCTCATTTTTATAATTCAAATCACAAGTTTGTTTATTAACTCAATTGATTAAAGTTTTATTTTTTTTATTTAAGTTTTTGTTTTTTAATTTCACCTTTTATATTTGGTTAATTGTAAAATTAAGTTTCATGATTTATTTTTTTATTAGGTTATTTCAGTCTCATAACCCGGGAATAGTGCTTAACGAGTTAACCTGAGTTAACTTGAGTCTTATAATCTGTTTTGATTTGTTTTCTATATGGATATCTTGGTCCCATGATTAGGGTCGCGGGTTTTGATATTTTAATCCCGGTTAAATCAGGTCTTTTTTTTTTATTTTGTTTCTAAGAGGTTATCTCAATCTCATGTCCTTCAATATTGGATTTGTTTTTTATTGGGTTGTCCTCGACTCATGAACCAAGTTGCGGGTTTGGCAGATTAATCCAATTGACTTGGTTTTTCTTTTTTTTTTCTAATTGGTTTTTTTTCCAGTTTCATTAATTAATATTGTGTTTGATTAAGAATTATGCTTCATGATTTATTTGAGTTTGATTTTTATAAGGTTATCCTAACCTCATGACTTGAAAATAGTGTTTAACGGGTTAACTTATATTGTTTTGGTTCATTTTTTATGTTATTTTTTTAATTAGAACTTTTACAAATTTCATCATTCAACATTTGATTTGACAGGATCGATTGAGAATTGAGCTTCATAATTTATTTTAATTTACTCTTTATGGGGTTATCTCAGTCTTATAGCTAAAGTTGCAGATTTGACAAGTTAATCCGAGTTAAATCGGGTTATTTTTTGTATTTTTTTATAAGGTTATCTCAATTTTATGACCTGGATTATAGGTTTGATGGATTTACTTGGGTTATTTTTTATGTTTTTTTTAATTGATTTATTTTTTTTAGTCTTAGCCTTCAACATTAGATTGCTTGGTAATTAAACTTTGTAATTTTTTTTGATTTTATTTCTATGAAATTATCTTGGTTTTATGATGTAAGTCGCGAGTTTTACAAGTTAACTCAGGTTATTTTTTTAAGTCCTTTTTTAATTGATTTTTTTTCTTTCAATTTCATCCTTCAACATTGGGTTGATTGGAAATTATGATTTATAATTTGTTTTGATTTATTTTTATGGGGTTATTATAATCTCATAACTTGAGTCATGAATTTAACATGTTAACTCAAGTCAATCTAATATATTATTATCTTAATATTTAAAAAAGATGTCATCTTGAAAAAAACATTGAGTCAAACTATATTTTTAAGGGCTTCCAAGTTGTTTTTGGACCCGCAAAGTTAGTTGGGTCACATCAAGTCAATTTTTACATGGTTAGCAATATCTAAATATTTTTTTATGTTCAAGAAGAATTTGACCCGATTTACAGCGTAACGCAAGTCAATGATATAGTAGGAGCTGATTTTATTACCATATCATACTGGCCATCCATACAAAATTGAGATTTTCTGAAAATAATAATAAAATGATTTCAAATTGCATAAAATGTTAATACAATTTTTAGTTAGTTAAAATGACTTTATAGTTATTTTAGCTAAAATTTAACTAAAAAAAGTAGTAGTATAGGTGTAAATGATCTAATATCACCTTTCCATTAAACTACAATCCAGCACCTGGAAGAATGGAAACCATACCCTATATAGTTAAAAGATCGTCAAAGTTTTTTTTTTTTTGAAAAACAAAATAGCATGGAAACGAGATTTATGGAAAATACATCACATCTTTCTTTTATATATATATATATATATTAAAAAAGTTTTTAACATAATTTTTAGAATCTTATTGAATTCAATTTAGAAATTTTATTGAAATCTCATATTTGAAATATTTTGAATGTAAAGAATTGAATTTAAAATGAAGTTCAGTCTCTAAAAATAATGCAAAAATAAATAAGATGTCAACTCTTATAATTATCTACATTAAAAAAGAGAAATTAATGTTAAAACTAGATTCTTTAAAATATCCATTTATTTATCCTTCTTTAGAAATATTTAAAGAAATAAAATGAAAGCGACAAGAGTAGTATATAAAACAAAATAAATTGAATTATATATTTTTCAAACATGCGAATTTAACTTATTTATCAATAAAATTCAGATTGGATATTATAATTGAATTCAATTATAATACATAATTGATTATAAATAGCCTGCAAATACATGTTTGGCAACACAACTAGCCGCGTGTTTGCCAAAAATCTGATTTAAAAAGAAATTGATGTTTTTGTATCATTTTGATGTACTAATGTCAATAATAAATTTTAAAATATAAAAAAATATATTATTTTGATACATTTCTAAGCGAAAAATACTTTAAAAAGCAACCGCTACTACAATACCAAACACTACCTCAAGTGAAGATAGATATAGATATATCATTTATCATTAAAAAAAAAATAAGTGGCGGAACTTAAATTTATAACCAGTAAAATAAATCTCTCTCTTTTATCACCTATTTTCACCTTAGTTCAGACAGCAGTTATTTTATAAATTTTTGATTGAAAATAATATTTGGGTCCACTTGCCATATTAGGTTAGGCAGCAAGCATCTTATAGTGTATTTTGGTGTCGTGGATATAGATTTTCTGGTCTAATTTGATGTATTTTGCTTCCATTTAATGGTCTTTTTATAAAAATGATTCCTCCATCTGACTTCAATACAGTATCTTCTTTTTCTACATGCTTCCGGATATTAATAATGAATCGGAGGAAGTAAGATAGAGGCACTATATTAAAATAGCTGTTTTGGAGAGTGTTTAAAATATATTTTCTAAAAAAAAAGCTATATTTTTTATTATTTTGATAGGATAATATTAAATATAATTTTTTTTAAAAAAAATCATCTCTATCACACTTAAAATATTACTTGACTAGACCCCTAAAAAAAAATAAAAAAATGAACGTCAGAAAGTATGGGACGACGAAATATGCAATTAATACATTAGATTAGATACATGGAAGGAAGTGTAGTAGTGGATGGGTCCAACTTAGAGATAACCTCATCAGTTTCATAAATATTTCTTATGAATGATTTTTGTCCAAAGAAATTGATTGGTTTTTGTTTACGAGAGTGGGCCAGTTGAAGTCGTTTGGTCCTTGGAGTGGTCGGCATATATTTAATCACTAGTTATGTCACCGCTATTTTTGACCCCAAAAAATAATAATTATATGTGTATGTTTTTTAATGTATATCAGTCCTTTAAAAAATTAAAATTAAAATTAAAAAATTTATACTAATGAAATAAATCAAAAACTACGTGTGCGAATAAATAAATAAATAATCATTATTGATATCCAAAAATAATATTTAAAAAATCGAGAGACAGATGTACACCAAGTTATTTAATCTCGAAAGATAGGACATTTACGCGGTTGTGTTTTCTAAATTTATTTATTAAAATATTTTTTATTTAAGCAAACGATAATAGAAATAGAAACACAAATTAAATTGATCGAATAAAATAAAAGGGAAAAAAACACCATGCAAGGCTGCACATATTACAAATATTATCTGAAAATAAAATTTTTTATTTTCAAAAATAAATTCATTTATACAAAAAATTAAAACAAATAATTATAAATGAATCAGAAAAACACTTAAAATTTAAATGCATAACTGAAAAATTAATTGTCATTTAAAAAAACTATCCAAACAAAATAAAAGAAAGAAGGGGCACTAATTTAAATATAAATTAAAACATTTAGAGAAAAAACCATAAAAACCATTAATTAAAAAATTAAAAGCAAAGGTTAGGTGTTGTTGGGCTTGACCAGCCAGACTAGTCCGCCTGGCCTATTTTGTCAAGGCCCGTGCTGTTGGGCTCATAATTTTTTTTTTGTTTGCAAATGTGGTGGATGACCTTTTGAAAGAAAAAAATTAAACAATGCGTTGTCTGATTTACCTAGATTCTAGCCACTTTAATGGTCGGAAAATTGAGGTTTAAGTTTTTTCACACAAAAACTCATTTTTCAACTCATTTTGACCCAAAACACCTATAAAACACAGTAGGAATCGTGATAAACTTATTCATGGCCTCAAAAAAACCCAAAAAAGCCGCCCTAAAAACCGAAATCAACCCGAATCCAAAAATCAACCCTAGCTCGGATATGTTTTTTTCACAAACTTTAAAGGTAAAAAAACACATAATATGAACTTTCATCATCAAATTAAACCATTTGAAATAAATATCGTCCGTTTTGGTGCCCTTAATTCATGTCAACGATACTTTTCTTTCTCTACCGTCAAAATTTGATGACCTCTCTCTCCTCTCTCAATCAAGGATTAAAAGATGACAAAAATAAACTTTTATACCAAAATTGAATTGGAGAAATATTGAGGAACTAAAATTATATAATTTACATGATTTTTAAAGTTCAAGGACCAAAGTACATCTTTTGCAAAACTTATGGCATGTCACTCATGTTTGAGCCCTTTTTTTTATTTCGGTCCCTCATTTTTCAATCCCACCTTATCATAAGAAATCAAAATCAATTGGTCTTCAATTATGACTAAATCGCTGGAAAAAAAAAAGGTTTGAGGGCCAAATTAAAAAAACGTAAAATTTTGCACAACTCATCCACAATCATGTGTGATAGGATGAACATTAGAGCCTTACACAGTGAAATACACATGACTTTTGGAGTAATACTTAATTATATGACAGTGGAACTAGTGCAAAAAATCATTACAACTAATTAAGCCAATTGGCTATAACGTGTCATAAATTCATAGCATTAGGTTTATTGGACTGCACTCTAACGAGGCTATTAATTTGTAATGGGCCGCAACATGTTATTTAGTTAAACCAGTTATCCACTTCTACTGTTAGGTTCTAAATTCTTTCTCACACACACATACACACTTAACACATCTTCATTGATTGGAACAATTTCACACTTAACACTTGAGTAATGCTGGAGAGAGTCCACCTTACTTATTTGAAAAGAAAATTATGCTTATTGTGGTGAGTTAAGGAAAAAAAAACCATAAGTTATCTAGGGTTAAAGACTTGAACTCATGGTATCTTATATTTTAAATCGTTTTAACCACTGGTACTATCTTTAGCACATGTTTGAATTTAATCGAGTTAAGACCCTAATTAAGTCAATAAACTATGCACTATGTCAGTTACACGGATTAGATTTGAAATGCACAAAGGTTTATTATAAGATATATAATATTAAGAGAAAAAAAAAAGCTAAAATGAAAGGGAGATTCATTGTCTCCCTAGAAACATATCATTATTTAATGCGAACCACATGGATATAAAGATTCAGAAATCTACAATCAAATCGATCCTTCATAAGAAATCTAAATTTAGACTTGTGATTTAATTTGACACAACAATAACCTATACCAAGACACTAAAACTATAGAAATTGAATCCTCCATCCAACACCTATGAAGAGACGCAAACGAGTAATATGAAAGACGCCTCAAAGCTTGATTAATTCTTTGATAAATCAAAGTACTTCAATGAAAAACCAAATTAAAAGAATTTCTCTACCGCATATTATTCTTAAATCAAATTCTGTAAAAAACAAAACCTTAAATACAAACTAAATAATCCTATTTATAATATGTAAAAAAATTCATAAACAAGGTTAAAGAAATATTAAAAAAAGTATTGATCCTAATAGGAAAAAGAATCTTAAACCAACTAGAAAACTAATGTAAATCTCATATAGTAGCTTCTAGACCTTATCGTAAGGCCTTCCTAATATCTTATTATTATAAAATTTTAACCATATATAAAACAAGACCTCTAAAATCTTCTAGTAAAATTTCAGTCTGATCCAACAATGGGATAAAACATTATGCTTGTTAGCGTAAAACTATGCATTATAAAAAAATAAAGCTCGTGAAGCAGATAAATCAAACCCCTCTTACATATATATTAAGTTGACTAAGATCTGATCATCACTTATTAAATATGTAGCCTTCTTGAAACTCACTTTGGCTCAAATATTATGAGTAATCTCATTGAATGTTTTATTACAGATCTTTGCTCTTAACCTTGTAATTGGCCAATCTCGAAATTCTAATGGATTCTTTGGTGTAGTTTGAATTACGTCATTATTCAACACAATAGTATAGTTGCTATTTTTATCTTCCAAAAAAAAATCAATTGCCATGCTATTGAGGGTAATTTGGTCTTTTTACAAGGCTCATTAGTCAATATCACATTGATCAAGGGCAATCGGTCTTTTCCACCTTTTTAACCACAATGGAATGACTAGATTACCCTTCAAAGTAATTTTAAAAAAACTAGCATCTAGGGCCTTTTTCAAAACGCAATAAAAGGACTAAATTACCCTTAAATGCAAAATTTCTTTGGTTGGCGTCTAAGGGCTTTTTCATATTTTTGTCGTGGTTTTTTTTTTTTTTGCTATAATCAAGTTGAAATAAGGAGATTTGGTAATTTAATAAATATAAAATATTATTTTATAAAAACTAGCTGGTGCATGTAGTGTGTGGAATGCCTCCATGTTATTTAGGCGGTGTATAAGGCAGCATTTCACGACCAAATTATGGCTTCTGGGGTAGCGTTTGAATCATCTTGGAGGCCCTTCCATCCATGAGTGGTGTGTGTGTGTGGCGTACAAACCTCTAGTTTGGTGCTAGTAACCTTTTCTTTTTTTTTCCTTCTTTTCTCTCTCTTGCTCGATATTCATGTCTGAACCTCTAAATTTTCAAAGCAACCCTTCAGTTTGTTTTACTTTTAGATATTGTTTTTATTATTTTGATTACTATTTATTTTATTTTAAATGATATATATATATATATATATATATATTCAATTTTATCCTCCTTTAATTTATTTTTATTTGTTAAATTTGATCTTCATTCTTTTGATTGCTATTTGTTTTGTTTTGAATCATTTTCTTGATTGGATTTTTTTTTCAATTTTGTCCCTTACATTAGATTTCATTTTATTTTAATGTCAAATTTAGTCCTTATTATTTTAATATTTATTTGTTTTACTTTGGTAATTGTTTTTCAATTTCATCCTTCAGTGTTAAATTGTTTGGGAATTGAGCTTCTTGATTGAACTCGGGTCAAGGATTTCACAGGTTGCGAGTTTGGATAATTAACTCAAGTTTAGGAGATTTTCCCAAGTTTGCTTGTTTTTTTTTCTTTTTTTATACTCATGTTTTTGTTAGTTTCATCCTTGATCATTTATTTATTTCTTAAATTTCATCTCTATTCTTTTATAACTCTTTAACTTGGTTCCATATTTAATTCGACCTGATGTCAATTAAGACTTAATCAAGACCCAACCGAGAAGAGAATAAAAGAAGGAAAAAAAAAGACACGATTTGTCCAATCGGGTTAACTCATTGTGGTAGTGTCCATTATCAAGGTCTTAAATTTTGCATGTTAACTCGGGTCAGTACAATGTGTTTCCATCTTTTCATTTTACTCATGTTTATTTTATACCTGCCTTGAATAAAAAGACTTTGAATTTCAAAGTTGGATGTTAAATTTAATGTTAACAATTTGAATTCCAAACATTATTCCTACAATTCCAAACTTGTTATTCCAAACTTATATCAATGTCTCTCAAATGTGAATTTAGAATTTTATGATTTTTTTATGTGTATAAAGCAAAGTTAGACTTGTGGAGTAATCAAAGAACTTGAATGTTTTGAATAAAAAAAGATAATAGCTTAGGATCAAAGAACTTACATTTATTGGATGATTCTTCAATTGATTACAAACATGCACAAGAACTCCTTGATAGAATAACATGACCTAATATATATATTTTTAATATTTTCTACTTTTTTGGTAATGGAAACTGCAAGCTTATTATTACAAATCTACTAATTATAGCCTATAAATTATCACCTAACAAGCTATTTGCTTACAAGTTATATGCCTATTGATTATCCTTTACGGGATTGCAGGCCTATTGATAAACATGTTTTGAAGTTCCTGAAAATTTATTTCAATTACATAGCAGTTGTTGTTGTTGATTTTTTGTTCTTCTTCTGCCTTGCATCCTTCTTTAAATTGAAAAGTTCAAAGTAACTTTTAGTAACTACACACTCACCCTATTCCATTTCTTGTTATAAGAATCTTGCACCATGTAGACTCTTTATATCTTCATTTCATCACTCATGTTATTGTTATTTATCCAAAACCACTCAAGCCTACTTTTTTAATCTGTTATGATGTGTTTGAGGTGACCTGTCATTCATGCAAGTCTAGATTTTATCAAGTCTAGCTTGCAATCAAGTTCTTTGGTCAAATTTATTCTATAAAAACTCTCTAAGTTTTTTTTACGATATAATCTTTTAATAGTATATTGTTTCACATTTAAATTGGGACTAGGTAAAGGTTAAAACAACAAAAATATGAAGGTTTTTTTTAAAAACTAGATCGCTATTTAAATAGGACGACAATTCGCTCTTAACTTGTTAGGTTAAATTGAGACTAGGTAAAGATTAAAACAACAAAGGTGTGAAGTTTTTTTAAAAAAAACTAGATTATCTTTTGAATGAAACGACAATTCGCTCTTAACTTGTTAGGTCGAACAAATCATGTTAATTCTTTTTGTATATGTTAATTCTTTTTGTATTTATTAAGGTACATGGTGGTCAATTAATTTGATGTGATACACTAAATAATTTTTTTATCCTCATTTCAAATATTTTATTACAAGCAAGAAAAGAAATAACAATGCACACATATTTCTTTTATACAATAATTGACTTTTGATTGGTAGAAAGCAAAGCGAGGGTACCAGGCCTAGTTAGTACTATGTTGCAGCCATGAACATGAAACAGCTCCGTTGTCGTCCAGCGGCCATTTGTCTGGCTTTCACCCAGACCCAGGAGGCCTGGGTTGGATTCTAGCAACGGAGTTATTGAATTTTTTTTCTCCCACTTGTGTGGAAGGCAATTCTCTTTATGAGCTTCGACCTACTTAAAAATAGTTTTTTTTTTTTTTTTTAATTGCAAGGTGTCAAAATGTGCAGAAACTTGAAACTCAAAAACCAGCTACATGAAAAGAAGAAAACCATATTACCATCTCTTCAGTGAACTGTTCTTCTCTCTTATGAGACCTCTCTTCTCCCCCCATGGACGACCGGCACAGCGGACAAGTTCTTCGACACACATTATTAAACCATCCTTCTATGCATACCTTATGAAACCTGTGCAAGCATGGTAAAGCACTTGTGTCCTCATCTGCCTTCAATCGCGACAAGCAAACACAACAGTATTCACCTTCAGCTTCTATGATTTCGGATGAACTTGATCCGACAGGAGATTCGAGCACGCCTTGCTTGACGTTGCCCGACACATCCACTGTGATTCTCCTACAAGCTGCAGCTGCCGCCGCATCTTTAATCCTCGGATGCCATCTGAGGCCTATGAAGCTGTACACGAAGGAGACGAATTTTTTGAGAACCATTTTGGTTTTAATGGAGGATTAGCACTCTTGTTAGATATTTAATACAAGTGGTTGAATGAAAGTAAGCGCATACTGGACGGTCATATTTGTTGTCTACTTATTTTGAGTGATCTGTAAGAATTGTTAGCTTCAAAAGAGCAGAATTTGAGTTTGCAACAAAAAAGCGGTTGCACCTAAACATGAGTGTTACTCTTGACCTTTTCACTTGAAAATGGCAAATAACTATTTCCTTCGTGTTGCAACTTGCAAGGTTATATGCAACGTGTTCTCAGCTGCATGATCATGTCTATTATTCACCCTCGACTCCAAAATACATGTCAATATAACTGATAATCCTAGCTCCTACGTCAACATAATTATCTGCTGTTCTTGGGGGGGGAAAACATCTAAACCCAAACCATATTTTAAAGTGAAGATTTTAAGATTCGAATTCATAACTCCCATCTTCTTTTAAATTGGTAAAACGCTGGTTCAGTGTAGCAGTTAGCTAGAACAAAGAAAATATGCGATCACTACTGATTGATAATTTTTTAATAAGAAGAACAAGCTGTAAGGATAATTTTGCTGCGTTCTAGCGTTGATATTTTAACTCCTTGATGCCCCACCCAAACATAATTTTCCCTCTTCTTTTAGCATGAAGAAAATATCCAGGCTTCACGTCATGGTAGTCAACTTTAATATGCCAACTACCAAAAGCTAAAAATACACTGAAATATACCCAAAATAGTCGCAATAGCTAATAAGAACAAAGAGATGAGAGTTCAACAACGTTTTATAAACATTAAAACCAAAAAAAAACCTTCCAAATTGTAATGTAGACTTCGAAAGCACTACAACCAGAAACACATTATTTATCATGCATATAAACTGACCCATAAATGCCTCTATTCGGTTCATATTCAGCATTCCACCGTCATCGAGCAAGCCTTCAAGCCCCAGACTAGGAACTGAATCCCCCCAGGTTACAATTGGGTGAAAAATTATGACGAGGTTGGGGCCATCCTATACCAGGACGCCGATAAGGAGGAATACCAAGCCCCGGCAGACGGTCATAATCACCACCTATAATTGAAGGACACCATAATGGATTAGGGTCCCTCCTGATCGGGACATGAAAGGGCAGAAATTGCCGATACTCCTGCCATGCATTGAAATCCCTCTTCCGCTTCTTATTCTCCCAATATGAAGCAAACCGCGCCTTCCAATTGAGAGTTCCATGTGCTGCTGTCCCATCTCCAAACTCCTCCACAAATTTCTGCTTCCATAAATCATTGTTCGAAGACAAGTAACGCATTTCTGAACAAACACATTCCATTTTTGCAATATCAATAGCAGGTAACAACTCAAAAATCTTGAGCTTCAGCTCTGTTGGGAGGCGCATCAAGCATGAAGGAAGAACCAGACCAGCCTTCTCACAAATATCTATCAACAATGGCAAAGCAAGACCATCCTTCACAATTTTCCAGAACTCAAAAATTTCATTTTCAGGATACAAAATGGATGACCTATCACTTCCATTCATCCCATCATTCTTATCATTTTCCCACACAAAATCTATAGCTGGCACAAATTTATTTATATCCAGACGTGCGTGATATAGCCCTGATCCACCCTTGGACAAACTCCCATAGACATTAACAAAATGGCCTAAACTCTGGAGCTTCAAAACAATTGTTTCAGCGATAACTTTACTGTCCAAAAGTTCAGGAAGAGTGTAACAAAGTGACACTGCCAAATTCCTAGATGACTGCTCTTCTGGAAGGTGAAATCCATCAACTCGCATCCCAGATATAGAATTGAACCCGACAAAACCAGATTCTATAAAAACAGCGTGAACTGCAATAACCAAGAGCTTGTAGTTGCTACCATCATCACCCAATTCTTTCCTCAATAGCCTCCTCAAGAAATACGGTTCAGAGAACCTCTTATTGCCCACATCTACAGATCCAGGATCAACATCCATAGCTTCTACACTGGTCAATTCTTGGGTCTCTAAGGTTTCTCTGCTCCGAGTTTTTGAACCCAGAGCTCCATGTCCTTCAGTGACTGCACCATTCATATCTGATTCTGCAATCCCATGCTTCTGTCCTAGCAAGTGCATCTGTGGAGAGATTTCAGATATGGTTTCTCGAGAATTGGTATCATTAGCCTGAACACCAACATGCCCTTGTACGAACAAATCTTGATTCTCGAGCATATTCAAATCCGAACATTTAGACTCTTGAAAACTCATCGATTGATCTGGCATAGGCTCTTGTACATTACCCCGATGACCTTGAACCTGTTCTTGTATAGAGGAACTAGAACCTAAACATAGGGGTTGACCAGAGGATGAGAAATCTTTGGGATTGACAGAGAAATAGATAAGGTCACCAGACGTAATACCGAGTGATTGCAAAGAATCCTCAGGCAATGAGGTATTGAGCTCATCCTTTCTATTAAGAGACAAATAAAGAGACGAGCCAGAAGAAGATATTGCTCGAGAAAGTGTTTCTTTTAGTTGCTGCAAAGTACAAGAATCCGGCACTTGTATTTTCACAGTTTCTTTAGATTGCACAGACCTCAATCTCAGCTTCATAGCTAAAACCGGCTAATCAATGCAGAATAATTCTGGGATTGGACAATTGGATCTGAAAAAGGAAACCGCAACAATCGTAACAACAGCAATGATCACAAAATATCAGAAAAAACTAAAAAGGACACTGACTTTCTCTCTAACTTAAAGACAACCTAGTAATCAATCACACGTTATTTGTCGCGGCAGATGAATAAACAACAGGATCAGATTTTTGGGTCATCAGCTGTTTCAATCATCTTTCCTTCTATTGGAACCAAACAAGGGATTCCTTCGTTTATCTATAACAACACAAATCACACACGCACGCACACACACATATATAAAAAGACAAAGCAAAGTAATAATAATTATTCAAGAAATAAACAGAACTTACGGAAAAAGAGACACCAATAGAATCACTGATAAGCGAATTTGTTTCTTTGCAATACCTAGACCCCACCAAATAAAAGTAGACAAAGTTAAGGACTATTGAAAGAAAAGAGTGAAGAAGAGACCCTGAGGGTTGTTTAGAGGGTGGGCAGACAAGAATTTCTTAGAGAGTTTTGCTGCTTCTGCTGCTGCTGCTGCTTTCTTCTTTCTCAATCAATCCTTAGAAGATAAGATTCAAGAAATAGAGCCCTTAAATGATACCGTTTTTTAATTTGCTAATAATTTTACCTGTTCAATAAGCCTGCGCGCACCCACGGTCGGGCCCAACCTTCTATCATTCTTTCTTTCTTTCTTTTTTCCTATTTTACATTTTATTTTATTTTCCATATATATATATATATATATATTCAACTATATATTTCTATCTTCCTTTCTTACACTCTCACTTGCATTGTAAATAATTCTTATTATTTTTAAAAATAAAAATAATAATAAAGATGTGAGCATGATTAATTTTTTTCTACCATCAAGAAAAACTTTACTGCAAAATGAAAAGTTGATACTTACATTTAATAAAATAGATAAAAAATATATATATACACTAATAAATTATAATAATTATATTAATTCTAACAAAAACAATAAGTCAAAAAATTAAGATAAAATACATATTAAAATATCTAATCTCATATTATGAGGATCTCATCAATTGTTTTTTTGTTACAACATTAATTTAAACTCTATTGAAAGAAAATTACAAAACTTTTCTTATCAATATATTTTTTTATAAAAAAAAATATTTTTTGTCATGGGTTATTAATTTGATGAAAAATAAAAAGAATTAAAATAAATATAGATTTTTTTTATCTTTCAATATTAATAAGCAAATTATTGAAAAAATTATGCATGTCATTTTTCCCTTGAAAAAATAAAAATAAACAAGGCTAGGTGAATATGCCTTACTTATAGACTCAAAACCCAAAGCGCACCTCACCTTTCTTCTTGGCCATTTCTTTTTTGCTTTTTTGAAATCTAAAAAAATTATTTAATATTATAAACCACTTACCTTTCAAGTTAACATGGTTAAAAATAGAATTCACTTTTGAAAAAAAAAAAACACAGACAATGTATTGTCTGCGATGGCAAACAACACATCATCTACCAACCTAAATTTCGATCATGGGTGGTGGTTGGAAAATTGGGCTAGGGTGTTTTTGAGTTGAAATATTTATTTTTTAACCTCTTTTGACATTAAAAAAAAAAAAACACCTAAGAAACATCTTAGAACCCTAAATTAATTAATCTTTCAGCTCAAAACACCTAAAAATGGATCTAAAACACAAGATCAAATTAAAAAAAAATCTCTCTCAAGTCCAATTTATCAAATTCAAAAAAATTCTCTCTCAAGTCCAATTTAATTTTTCAAGTAATATGAAGGTCGAAATCACCACCAATGAATTCCTCTCATCATATAGAACCATTTGACACCATGCTTTGTTATTTTGATTGCCTGAATTGTGACAATTGATAACTTTCTCACTCTACTATCATTTTTCAACAAGTTTCTCTTTGTTCTCTCTAACTTAGAGATTAAAAATTGAACAAAAGGAACGTGTATACCAAAATCAAAATGTTGTGGATTTGGGGTTAGCCATATTTTTTTCTGTGTTTTACAATTCAATCTCATTTCTTTTAATTTGGTATTTTTTTACCAAAATAACTACCTAATTTCATTTAATTAGGCAATAAAAGAATGTAATTGAAAGAAAAAAGTTTTAAAATGAAATAAGATCTAAGTGCTTCCCTGTTCATATGTACAATTAAGCACTATCATATTTCCTAGTTATTTTAGATGTGTAAGGTAATAAATTTTTTTTTTTTTAATGTAACCTTTTCTTTCAACCAAAGTCATTAAACTTGATTGATTCATGATTCAGTCCAAAGTCTAGATCATATGTTAGTTAGATTAACTTAAATTGATCTCATTTGATCTTAAATAATTTTATTTTAAAATAAAAATAAAAAAGAGTTAAAACAATTTTGCATTGAAATTCATTTTTTTAAGTCAAATCGATTTTAATTAGGTTGTAGGTTGACCTTCCAAGTTAACTGGATCACACTAATTGAATTTGAGATCCAAATCAAATTAAGGGCTAGATCAAAGTTGTTAAAATCATGAGTTTATTTGTAAAATTGTATGATTTTATGAGTCATCATATACTTATCATGTAAAATTATTTTAAAAACTAAAAACTGATTAAAATTGGATTGAAATCATTCTAACTTAGTAAAATTAGTAAACTCATCATTTTAATATCGGTTTAAAATTTTCATTGGAAATATAATATCGCCACATTTCATTACAAGAGTAAGTGTGTCTCACTGTAAAAACCAAAGACTTTTCACCTTCCATGTTAGCCTCCTCACTAGCCTCAAATAACTGATTCCTCACTGTCATAAAAGCATCATACACGGTCTCTCCCTCGCAATCCTAACAAACCTAATCTTTCATCTCCTCCTCGTCAATGATCCAAACTTCATCTCCATCTCTCACAACATCGGTGACAGAGTAATTCAAGACCCACAACCTGTCATCTCCTCTGGGATGACTTATGGATTTATAGTCACCATCAGCAATAATATACTCTTCAAAAAAAAAAGAGAAAAAATGGTATACTTTTCGGCCTAGGTCTTTGAACACAACCGCCCCAATGATTACTAGCTCATCATTTATGGAAAGGTACCCTTTTCTTTTCTATCCTAATTTCATAATTTCAATTTTTTTTTTAGTATTATTACAATACTTGAATGCTTTTATAAAACAATTACCAATACTTACTTCGCGTATGTTGTTTTTGCCTTGTCAATTAAATTTGAAATTATGATTTCTTAGGGAAAAAATTTTATTTTAAATGTATAGATTTCTCATTTCAACCCCAATACCTACATTAAATGTAGAAGATCTTGAATCATCAGTTACGATATTTTTTAGATATTTTCTTGGATTTCATTAGGAGTTAAGTTATTGATGGAAGGATCTATATAGCCAACCCTAAAAACCCCAACTAGTTTGCTTGGATTTTTGTTGTTATTCTAGAAGTTAAATTATAATTAAAAAATTAGAAATGATTGATAAATTTTTTGAACTTGAAATTAGAATTTGAATTGTTAAAAAAATGGATCATTTGAATTGGTTTTTGTGTTGGAGTGTTCTATTTCATGTAACTTTGTTTGAATGCTTGTAAATTATAGCCTAACAATCTTGTTTGAATTGATTACAGTTTGGTTCTAATAATATTGTTTGAATTGATTAGAAGGCTTATTTGAATTGATTCTTGAACTACTGAACATATAGCATCTAGAAAAAATTCCTCTTGTAATAGGCTTGATGTATGATGGCAACATGGTATAGATATTGATAAGAATTTAAGAAAAGTTTAGTGTAAGTATTATCAAAAAAATTATTAGTTGAGGCATTTTCCATTTCAAACATTATTTGGCTTACACCGTAAGGATGTGGAGTCATGTCATAAAGTACCAGAATATAAAGAAGATGATTTTGGATGTTTTGGTGAGAAATCAAGAAGCAAATGAAAAAAAAAGGTTCTTCAATGTATTATAAAAGATGATAAAGATGAAGGAAAAGAAAATAGCTGAAAAGACAAAGGAAAATGTGTAACTAGTGGGAGTAGAAGTACACAAACTACTATGAACCAGTTGCTAAAAAAAGATCTTAGAGAAAAAGCATGTTGATAGACTTCAAGGTTTTTCAACACTGGTGTGATTCCATTTAACTGTGTGAAAAACCCTGAGTTTCTCAAGGCACTTGAATTGGTTGTAAAGCATGGGTCAAGTTTCAAGCTTCCATCTTACCATGATATTAGAAAAAAGTATTTGAAACAAAAAATAAATCAGACAATGAATTTTCTTAAGGAGTACAAGCTAGAATAAAAAAGAAAAAAAAACGTGTTTTTCAATAATATATGATGGATGAACATATAAGAAAAGACATTATATTTGCAAATTTTTTATTAATAGTTCTAAAATGATAATTTTTCTTATCGTCAGTGGATACCTTTAATAGGACTAAGACTGTTGATAAGATGTTTGAGATGTTGGGTGCTATTATGGAGAGGATTAAGGAGGAAATTATTGTCTAAGCAATCACCGATAATACTGCAAATTATAAGGCGATATGATAAAACTCATAGTTGCTCACTTTGGTTTATACAAAACTGAGAAATCTTTTGTATAAAAATAAATAAATAACTTGGTATTTGTAATATGAAATCTAAAATTGAATGACAACCAAATTTAAAAAGCAAGCAAATAATTTTGGTGAAGTTTTAGATTATCTCTCATCTGATGATGATTGAATAACTGAGAGAGAAAAGTATGATGGTTTATCAAACTTTGATTTTCTTGGTGTCATTAGTAGTGCAACACAAAGAAAAAAATGATGAAGAAGATGAAAGTGATGAAGAAAAAGTTTCTAATGATGCTAGAATGCAGGGTCATGGTATTGGAGATGACTTGAAGATCCATATTGATGTCAATCTAGAGAATTCAAGGAAATTTGAATTAAATAATATTGGCAATACTGGTATTGATAATAGTAGTAACACTAATGTTCACAATATTGGTGTTGGTACTAGCAGTGGCACTAATAATCCTCTAAATGGTAATGATTTTGATGAATGTCTCATGAATAATGAAGAAGATGAAGGAAATGAAGCTAGTTTTAGTTTACGGACACACCAATAAATTGATTATTTTATGTTTGATAATTGTTAGTTAATGAAAATTTATGAACATTAATAATTATATTGTATTTTTAAGTCACTTAGACTATGTTTGAATTTTTAATTAAATTATTTTAAGGAGCTTGAACTATATATAAAAAAAAATATGTATTTATGATTTACTATTTATTTTTACAATTCAAGTTTAAAATTGTATTTACTATGTTATATTAAAAATGCGTTTTTAACAATTATAGAATAAGCTAATTAATCATTGAGTCACGGTTAAATAACACTGCTTACAACCGGATCAAAATGACGTGGCATAGCCCTGATGTTTCGAGGAAAGGAAGTCATGCATTTTTTTTATTTTCTTTTTAATAATTGAGAAACTTTCTTTTGAAGTGAAGGTTGTGTTTGCAAATGCTTGAGAGGGGTGTGTTTAGCTGAAGCCGCCGCCGTTTAAAGGTTTCTCCTTTTCTCCAAACAAAATCCTGAAGTCATTTCAAAAGAATCAAAATGCCCTTATTCAGCTGCCATTGAACAACATCCACTCGAAATCTAGACGAACAAAAAAGAGATCAGAAAGCATGCATTAATGGATCAAACATCAAAAGTCAACAAGCTCAAAGATTCACAAATGAATGGCAAGAATTTCAACAAGAGACATCTTTAAATTCAGACACGCCATTCTCACCCATCACCCCTACCTTCCCACTCCAAAACAAATCACCCTCTTGTCACCATCATCTTCATATTCCGCTTCTAGAAAAGACATGCCAATTACTTCTTACAACAACCCAAGATTTGAACTCTTATACTCAACTCTAAACCCATTTCATCTTTACCAAATCCAAGCTCAATTGATTACTTGTGGCCTTTTCTCCTTATGGTCTCCTAGACTGCTCAAACATTTTGCAGATTTTGGCGATATTGATTACACTATTTTCATTTTCAAATTTATTGCTTCTCCGGGTACTTTTGTTGTAAATAATGTTGTTAAAGCGTATTCGCTTAGTTCTGAGCCGAACAAGGCTCTTGTTTTCTATTTTGAGATGTTAAAGAGTGGGTTTTGTCCAAATAGTTACACTTTTGTTTCGCTTTTTGGGTGTTGTGCTAAAGTCGGATGTGCTAAATTAGGAAAAAAGTATCATGGGCAAGCTGTGAAAAATGGGGTTGATAGGATATTGCCAGTAGAGAATTCATTGATCCATTGTTATGGCTGTTGTGGGGATATGGGGTTAGCTAAGAAGGTGTTTGATGAAATGTCGCATAGAGATTTGGTGTCGTGGAATTCGATTATTGATGGGTATGCTACTCTTGGTGAGTTGGGTATTGCTCATGGATTGTTTGAGGTAATGCCTGAGAGAAATGTGGTTTCTTGGAACATCTTGATTAGTGGGTACTTGAAGGGTAATAACCCTGGTTGCGTGCTAATGCTGTTTAGGAAAATGATGAATGATGGGATGAGAGGTAACGATTCGACTATAGTCAGCGTGCTTAGTGCTTGTGGTAGGTCAGCTAGATTGAGGGAAGGACGTTCAGTTCATGGGTTTATTGTTAAGAAGTTTTCGAGTATGAATGTAATTCATGAGACTACATTGATAGATATGTATAATAGATGCCATAAGGTTGAAATGGCACGGAGAATTTTTGATAAAGTGGTAAGGAGGAATTTGGGTTGCTGGAATGCAATGATTTTGGGGCATTGCCTTCATGGGAATCCAGATGATGGACTTGAGTTATTTAAAGATATGGTTGATCGGGCAGGGTTGGGGAAACGTGACACTGTCCATCCAGATGAAGTTACTTTCATAGGGGTGCTGTGTGCTTGTGCTCGAGCTGGACTGTTGACTGAGGGAAAGAATTTTTTCAGCCAAATGATTTACAACCACGGTCTAAAGCCAAATTTTGCACATTTTTGGTGTATGGCTAATCTTTATGCTCGTGCTGGACTAATTCAAGAGGCAGAGGATATATTAAGAACCACACAGGAGGAGGAGGAGGATATGCCATTAGAATCCTTGGTATGGGCTAATTTGCTCAATTCATGTCGTTTCCAAGGAAATGTGGCTTTGGGGGAAAGAATTGCGAACTCATTGATAGATATGGAACCTTGGAATTTTTTGCATTACCGGCTGCTACTGAATGTTTATGCTGTGGGAGGTCGATGGGATGATGTTGCTATGGTAAAAGACCTGGTGAAAACAAAGATGAAGGGCAGAACGCCAGGATGTAATCTTGTGGACTTGAAAGAAATTGTTCACAACTACGAAGTTGGACGCCTTTTGCCAGAGAGGATTGGTGAACTCAACACACAGTTGATGAAATGGCCGTGAGACCCAGTTTATGAATTGCTAGTTCAGATCAGCATCCACTAAACAAGACGCTGGCTGGGAGGAGGAAAGGTACTGCATCTGCTACACATTCATGGAGTAAGTTCTAATAGAACAAGATGACAGGTGGATTGCCTAAAGAGAGTGAGAGCTTAGCTGAGCAAGGAAGTGCTTGCCAAATTTATTTATTTTTGCAGGATCAGTTCTTTATACAGGATGAAATGATATTTACTCTTGCTTTGAGTGGTGAGAGATGCCGACTCTGGTCTTTAACTTTAGAAGACAGTGGGCTATGGCTAACAAGTTGAATGAGAGGTATTATGCCATTATTTTGTTATGAGATGTGCATCATCATATTTTGCAGTATTAACAAAAAATTTATGAAACTGGTATTTTAGAAAAAATTTCATTACACGAATGGAAATTCGTCTGCTGCCGTCAGGGTATTCAAATGCACGCCTCGCCTGCAATCAGGCAATGCGCTTGTGGTGAATGGTGATCTGCTTATTTCGAAGAGTAATACTCTCTCATTATTACTCTATCATTGGCCAGGCGGCTTAGGCATAACTCGATTCCCAGTATTTAATCGAGTTAAACATCTTTATTGTATAACACAAGCCTCGATCAAAAGGAAGGCAAGCCAACTTGCAGCGCTCAAATCAGCCTTTGCCCACCCTGCAATATCCCCACGAATTTATCACAAACAGGAGCATGGGATTGTTCATGAATACAGTTTATTCAATCTCTTTCAACAGAGCGCAGATACAACCTATGATGCAAGTTTTTGCCTACTCTATTTTGAGTAAAAGCCATGCGACTCAATTTACATGTTACTGGAAAAAGATGTAAGAGAACCTATCTCACATGAAATAATTACAAAAACATAGAATAATATAGAAAATTAAGAACTCATGCTCAACTATCTATATCTAAGTCATTGTTTGACATTGAAGTCCAGTTGTATTTTAAAAAAAAAAATTAAAAAAAATTAGATTCAAATCAATTATTTTTTATATTTTTATATTATTTTAATATGTTGATATTAAAAATAAATTAAAAAAATATAAAAATATATTATTTTATTATATTTCCAAACGATAAAATAGACTCTAATTTACATACACTTCAAAAGATGAGCTACAAGTGAGGGGATGCTAGAATATAAGATAAGGATATAATTTATATTATACAAAACTCTAAACAGTATGGTCAAAATACTATGCACACATCATTGTTCATCTTCTCACGTTTCATTGTGGACTCATTGTTTAAAATTTTGTTTTTCTTTTTTAATTTAGTTCTCAGATTTTTTTTTGTATGATTGCATTCATTTCTAGCCAAGTTCAAGGGCAATTGAATTGAATTCATTAACTAAGAATAAAATTGAAAGATAGAGAACCAAAGTAAAAAAAAAAAGCATTGCAAATAGGTTATGGTTTCAAAATTCATACAAAAAATTTAATTTAATTCTTAAACTTTACAAATTACAAATATTTATCCCCTAATATTTTTTCATTTCACTTTTAGTATAAAAGTTTATTTTTTTACTTTTTAGTCTCTAGTTTGAGAAGGAGAGGGAAAGATTATTGGATTTCAGCGACAAAGAGAAAAAAAATCGGTGTTAACACCAATTCTAACTGTTAAAATGATTGATTTTGGTGTCCAAAGATTTTATTTGATGAGGAGAGTTCCACTTAGATGTTTTTTTTATCTTGAAATTGCCTAAAAAATTATTACTAAGCTCAGGAAGATTTTTTGTTTTGGGTTAATTTTGGTTTTGTGTGGTTTATTTTTGTTTTTTAAGGCCATTTATGGATTTTTTTTATTTTTTTAAGATGTTTATGTCCTTTTCTAGGTGTTTTAGATCAAAAATAGATATTTGGATAAAAAAACATAGTCCCTATTTTTTTTACCACAACAATGGCTAGAATATAGGGAATATCAGACAACGTGTCGTCTCAAATGTTTTTTTCAAAAATTATTGAGATGAATAACATGTCAACTATCCCAATTATATTTTAAAAAAAAATAGGTCATTCTCAAATAGACCAGGCGAGCAACGCGTAACTGCTTTTTTTTTTTGTTATTTTGTTTTTTTAAAAAAATATGTTTTTTAAAATATTTTCTTAATTTATATTTAAATTATACCCCTTCTCTTGGATTCTTTATTTTTTATATTTAGCTTTTTTAAAATAGTGGTTGTTTTTTTAATTATTTTGTATATATTTTATTTCTAAAGAGATTCTATTAATTCATCTATAATTGTTTTATATGTTTTATATAATTAAACTTTATTTTTTAAAATAATAAAAAAAAATTGGATAGTATTTTTAACAAGTGCAATCTTGCAAGATATTTTTTTTTTCTTTGATTTTATTCAATCAATTTTATAAATGTATCTATTTATATTATCATTTGATTAAATAAAAAAAATATTTTAATAAATAGAGCAATCGAATACAATATTACAAGATTAAATATCTTGATTTATAGCTATCTTTTAATTTTTTCATATACTTATTTAATTATTGTTAATGACTTCTTCTTCTTCTTTCTTTTATTGACATGAATGTTTCTCAATTTATTTAATTAGATATTTTAATTAATTTTTTAATTTATATTTAATATTTTTTATGTAAAGAAAATTTGATAATTGCATAAATTTTCAAACTATGCTTAATATTTTTATGTAACAGAACACGGTCAAAGTACATCTCCCTTACACAGCTAGTTATTCTTTGAAACATGTTACACGCATCGTATAGGTGGAAAAATAGCATCAGATCGAAGTCTTCTCTGCACTGAAAGATGATGACCCCCGAAGTACATCTCCATTACATAAACCCCAGGGAGGCATTCGAGAAAGTCCACGACACGACAAAATAAAATTCTCAACAATACACAACGACCTGAAGAGACAGCTTGTGGGCACCGCTAAACCAAATGAGGAGCAAGAACTTGCAAGGTAATAAAGCAAAACGCTACCTAATTCAATTCATGCTTCAGGTTGCAGGCAGATTAAGTAACAAAGAGACACCAAGACTTGATGATTATGTCCAAGAAACATACTTGGCAGGAACACAGGGAAAACAGATATAACAGATAAGGATCACTGCAAGTCTGCAACAAATAACATTTGCCCACAAGCAGAGGACTGATTGCAGGAAACTACTACCAATCCCCTCCCCAGAATACAAGTATTATTTACAGTCAATGTGCTCACAGGTTCACAATAAAGTCATAGAAACATAGTCTTGTCTACGCTAAGATAACCCACAGCATTCATTTGGCATTAGAACAACATTCCTTCCATGAAACCATCAGACGCACTTCATTCAAATGCCCACTGGTTCTCGCGACGAACTTCCTCCTCCTCCTCAGGTGTAAAGTCATTCTTGATGTTAAAGGTCTTCCTGATTTCCTCTGGAGTCTTTCCCTTGATCATGTCTGCAACAGTCTGGCATGTCAGGTCCAGCAAGCCCTTGATGTTCAGATAGTTGGCCGCCTGCAGAACACAATTGAATGACAAAGTTACTGGTTAGCCTTAATTCCCCACACAACCTGAGCAATTTTGAGAGAGGACATTTCATTTTTGCATCAAATTAGAAAGTCACAATCAACTGGGTATAAGAGTGAAAACATTACTGTCAGATTCAACTGCCGTACCTATCATGTAAGCCAGAAAACAGAATATAAGACAATATAATGATTCTGTACAGATAATTTTATTGATTGAAGCAGCCTACTCTATTTTTATTCAAAGAAGAATCAGTTGCTTGCAATGCGAGCTACTATTCAAGTAAAATTAGAAACTTCTACCACATTGAAAATAAACAAGAAGAACAAAGGATTTCCCAAACTATGCAACTTATTCCATTAAATTCAATATCTCTGCCTATGTCACTATACCTCCTGTAATGGCATTTTATTACATAATCCAACACTGAAAGAATCCCTTGTGTGGACACCCCTAATTCATAAGTAGTGTTAAATACACAATCTCAGCACCTAAAATTATTCAACAATCAAGAAACAACAAAATATCAACGCAGACATCATTAAGAATGAACCCCCGTTTTAAAAATCAATAACCTAAATTAACACATTAAATAAAATCACCGAGTACCAAAAAGGTTCAGACATGATTTTGCTCCAACAATTACTACCTCATATCCAACATAAACAGCACCACTCAATTAGCATACAGTACTTATTCCAGTAAACCAAATATAACTGCTTATGTCGCTCTCTCTCCCATCCAATTGCATCCGATACACTATTTAACCTGAACTCCAAAACATCCATAAGAAGCCAAAAACAAAAACAAAAGGAACAAAATATTTTCACATCCAAGGCCTTTGAGCAAAAACAGAGCTTCATGAATTAGCTCCTAAAAGCTCACACTAGATTCTAGGAATGGCGATTTCACCCGAAACCAATGGATTCTAACCTAAACTGTCCCAAATCAGTAGGATATTTTATGGATAATTCAGGTTAAAGTTGGGTTTCGGTATGGATAGTAAGGACAGCCAAGTTTCGGGCAGGTAATGGATGCTGCTCTACCCAACCTAAAAACCCCACCCAGAATTTTTTTGAAAGATTAATGACCATTGACCACACTAGTGACCGTCAGGCCATAAATAAAAAAGCCTACCAAACCAAACCCACTCTTTCCCATTAGAACATATAAAAATACAAGAGGATTATATCAGTCATTCGAAATCGTGAATCCTAAACCTAACAATCCAATTGAATAGATAAGTACAGCAGTTACAGCAATAGAGTGCAATAGCTCATCATAATCCTATATTACTTTGAAACCACAAATGGTAAAAAGGGAAGCAGAGAAGAAGCCATGAACAAGAGCCATGGAAGAGGATCCTCCTGCCATCCAATACTCTCTCTCTCTCTCTCTGCTTTTCTTCCAACTACTTCCTCGCTAAGGTGGTTTCATTTCTTCAATGCATGGACCTGTATTCTTAATCATTTGGTCTGTTTTGGGCTTAGATTAATTGAATTTGGGGATTGTTGTGATGAGCCAATTCCATTTTATTTTATAATAAATAATGTTGATTTGTTCTCTCAATTGAGTATACTCAATCTAAAATGTATTAAAATCCCATTCTCACTAGACTCTCTCTATGTATATAGATAAATGACAAAATTGGTATATTAGATGTAGTCTCATTACAAGGTTTGTGAATTTTAGATGTTACATTCATTGCAAGGACTTTTCACGATTTCTTTTTTTTACTTGGAGCTGTTGGGTTTAGTAGTATCTTACTAAATCAAATGGGCAGAGCTAAATTGAAAAGTGATGGCCAGTGGACAAGTTAAAAACTATATACATTTGGTTATTTGACATTAGAAGTACAAAAATGCTCCAGATTCTCTCTAAGAAATCATAGTGGTTACATTATTTTTAATGGACATCTTGTTTAACCTGAACCTTTTCCAACATGAGTTTTCATTGTGCACATATGATTACAGATGTTTCTATACTATAGGTTTTATGTGGACAGTTGACTTATCTGAATTTTATTTTGACAAAAGACCAGAAGATGGAAACCTGTACAAGAACTGGTGGGGGTGAAGATGCCGAGGTGGGACATTTGCCTATTGTCTAATTCTCTGAACCATATATTTGGATTTGCAGATTTATGAACATTCATTGAATTCTTTGGTAGTGATGTGATGATGCGACTAGAACCTTCTGGTCCTTATTTGAGTGAATGGGAGAGTACGATGATTAATGATGCGACTTGAACCTCCTGGTTCTTCGATGAGTGAATGGGAATAGGATGATTTCCCCACAACGTTGTGCCTTACTATTGTCAGTTGTTAATCTCTGTATCAATCAATTATGTATTGGTTGGAATACTTGTTGGGTTATAATATCGGTGGCCATTGATTATTTCTGTTTTTCCAAATTTCCTTGGAGGCCAATTATATTTCAATTGGCTGTTTTCAGTGAAGAATTCATCTTTTATTCAGTGATGACCATCTCTTCAGGAAATGGCTTTTTTGGATATGATGTTGGGGGTCTCAGTTGATTTTCAGAAATAAGATCTATGCATAGAGGTCTTACAAAATAGAACGTGAATTTGCATCATTTCACATGCTTTTTAAACTCTTTTTGGGTCGAAAACCAGGGAAAATTTTAAGAATTATAGATGTGTTCATGTAATGGGTACCTGAATGGATACCCAAAACCCAATCAAGTCTTCGGGTATCCAAAATTCAAACTGGCGGGCAATAAGTCTGATATGGATACTAGTTATGGATTCAGTTTTGGGTATGGATAGTACCAAAACCCGACTTGCCATCCCTGGTCTCAAAGTCAATGTATTTTTTATTTACATATAACTTAAAGACTTTTAATAACAATCCTAATTATACTGCCTAAGAGTATAATTTAGGCTAAACAAGTTAAAGCACCTAAAATACATCAACAATCAACAATAACTAACCCTAATTAATAAAAATCAACCTAGTTAATCCCTAGTTAATCTAATTTTTTTCAGTTAAAAAAGATTGCTTCACATAACTTCTAATATAACCTAATTAAGTTTTCTTAAAAGAAAAATAATAATAATTAAAGCACCTAAAATAAATAAGAAGAACTAACCTTAATCGCTGCAGGATTCAGAATTAATCAACAATTAAAATCCCTAATTAATATCAATTTAAAAAACTCAGCATCTCACAAAAAGTAATAACAGATCTGACAAAAACAAAGACTTACCAAAATAAGATCAAAAAGTGTAGCCTGATCAACTCTAACAAACTCAGTATCCCAATTCTTAAGCTCATCATCGCCGCTGTTAGTTCCTCGATCCTCGGGTTTTGGAGTCTCAACGTGTTTCTTGCAGTACTCGATAACTTTCGCTAAGATCTTGCTTGTTACGTTCGGCAACGGAATTCCGTTATCGGCGCAATCGTCTTCTATCATGTGCTTAATAGTCTGCGACTCTAAAGCTACGGCTTCGTCGACTTCGAACGACTCGCCGTCGCTGCTCCTTAGGGATATCTTTCTTCCAGACGACATCGTTTTGGAGTTGTTTGTGGTGGCTTCTGTTTCTCCCTCTTCTCTGCAATAATAAACAGAAGTTACAGCAAGAGTAGAGAGACCCTGATTTGGGTTGGGTTTTTTAATATTGTTTTTTCAATGTGGTGAAACGTCACCGTTGAAAAATAAATTGGGAATCCCTATTGTAGCTTTTGAATAATAAACAGAAGTCAAACATTTTTTGGGTGGAGGAGAGGATTGTGCATGTGGCAAGCATTGATTGGGTAATGTTATTTCTCTAGCTAATGATATTTTGCCATGTGTCATGAGAGGATTAGAGGTGGGACCGAAGGCGGTAAAAGGAAAGTAAATCGTTTTGCACTCGGCAGAAGAGGTGGTGCGGTCTTGGGAAGGAATCATTTTTGTAAACAATTCCGCATCAAAAATTCAATTCAATCATAATGAGTATGTTTATTTTTATATTTTAAAAATATTTATAAATTTTTTATTTTCTTATTTTTTTAGATCATATTAAAAATAAATTTTAAAAAAATATTATTTATTTAAATTCAAATTCCTTACTTCGCTGTTTATTACAAACATGGTAATTAAATTCAATTTTTAATATTCCAAACGAGTTGCTCAACTTGATAATCTTTTCTTTCGCTTTGGTGCCTAATGATATTCTAGGAATAACTTTTGCGTGAGGATTTGGTTGAATGATGGGTTTTTGGGGTCCAAAAAGTTACACTCTAATTTTCCCAACACCAGTAGTTAAAAATTAGGTTTTCAAATAAAATATCATTTATTTTTTTTATAAAAAACAGATGACGTATTTACTTCTATACATTAAAAAAAAATATCAACCCACATGCTTGGCTTTCAGGTTTTCACGCCCAGACACGCATGAACTTTTAATTATCTTGCTACTCACAAGGACTTGTCATGCTAAATTCATGAACACTTGGGGCTCTCTATTTTATTTGTTTTTGTTTTTTTAAAAAAAACTTTAATTCAAACCCTCATTCTTTTCATGTATTTTTATTTTTGCATTCATGTTTTTTATTTAAATTTTAATTAAGACTCTCCCTCAATTTTTAGA
>Ga0307518_10000307_pt1 | contig 36957 bp, 42 predicted proteins | sample 25_EM_MG_FD_203889 | JGI IMG/M metagenome (GOLD analysis project Ga0307518, IMG submission 203889) | Populus trichocarpa ectomycorrhiza microbial communities from riparian zone in the Pacific Northwest, United States - 25_EM | ecosystem: Host-associated > Plants > Roots > Unclassified | place... | reverse complement strand
CCTTCGTTCAGTGGGTGCACCTGCTACCAGCGCCTAACAATTTAGCGCTGGTCTGTCTAGGACCTCAGAATGGTAGGCTAGCCGCTGGGCTAAACTATCAAGCATTGAATACATATCAGTGTCGGACTTTAATGACTACTTTCATGTTCAGGGAATAGTAAACGTTCCTGTCAAATGACCTTCTTGGCCTGAAATCCTGTGCAGAACGTACTTCTTGGAATGTGGAGGCTAGGGAATATATACTCTGAATGCTGAGTCAGTTGAACGCTCGATATTGCTGTTTCCTTCCCTCGAGCAGGCTCAAGCGACATCAGAACCAGATCTGTCTATGTCAGCCTCCCAGGCGAACAGCTCTCCCGTATACCCACACTTATTGGCTCCGTTCATCTTCGTGGTATATGATTATTGTAAGTGATCATCTCATCGTTGTTGGCGATGGACCGTGAACTCTAATGTAAACCATAGTCCTTACACTGGGCGATGAGGTAATCTCGTTAATTCGATTGCGGGTTATTACCTTTCTTATCATGGGTTCAGGTTGAATACGTTTGGGCCAGGGTACTTCCCTTTAACAATCCAAGCTGCAGCTTCTTGACAATAGTTTCGGCAGAAACAACTCCTTTCCGCGCCTACAATCATATACCTAGTGGTACGAGTGCATGCCTGTTCCTTTTCGAGGCTGTAAAGCCCTCAACGAAACCTGAACAGTTGCGTTACTTCGGTATAGGATTCCTCTTGTACGTGATTTATTGCCCCTGAATGGATCACCTTTGGCTTAACTCGAGCACGTCACAGCTTCGCAATGATTCGCAGTAGGTTGTTTGTCGTTGCCTTCATGACAAGGCTATCTGAACTTCGGGGCCCAGCATGCCTTCCTACTCCTGCTCAATGGGACCCTGTAAGTCCTAGCTCTCACATTTACACCACGCTCTAAACCTATTGCCACAGCTGTTGATTGGGTACGTGCGATACAATCATTGCTGCGCTTCTTCGATAATCACGAGTGTCTCCCTTATCGACTGCCAGATGTGAGTTGCTTGTAATGGAGCCTTTGTTCGATCAATCATGCATTATATTCAAGATACCCAGGAGCCAACTCTCTGCCTCGTTGACGCAGTCGTCAGTAATACCGGATTCATTGTTCAGTTGTGGTTGAGCGACGTTACTTTCTGGCTTGCGCAAGGTAAGACTTTCACCATTGAACACTGCGAATCTCATTCTTTCAGTCATTCTGCAAATGCGACTATATTTTCTTCATGGTTGCTCCAAGACAGTGTTACTGGTAATGGGGTGGGGCTTCATCATTGAGGTCATTGTTATGATGGGTGTCATGGCATACACTTCCGTTGCCATCAGAAATGGTGGGATATTTATTTCACCTGGAAACTGACTGCATGGCTGGGACTGAAACGCATTACAGCCGAGCAGATCATGGACATCCTCCCGCAAATACTCTTTCTCAAGTACTCCATACTTGGTTTTTACGACTTTTTATTGTTTTGCCTTGCTATACTGAACGGAATTCGGCGCTCGAGAGAGGAAATCCAAGCTAGACCAGCTAATCGGCGCGGAATGCCCCTCGTAAAAGCCCTCATTGAGGGCAATATAGTCTATTTCTTTGTGTGAGTTCCCTTGTGTTTACTGCACTTTTTTTCTTGATGGACACCCGCAGAAATTCCTTGGCCGTTTCAGTCGGCATCATGCTTTATGCCTCGACAGGGGTAAGTGATCATCACTTCGAATTGTCAAACTTGTTCATGTGTGCCGGGCAGCTTCAGTCTATCTTATTGCTCGGGGATCAAATGACAATGGCCGTGGCCGCTGTTGCGGGGTGTCGCCTCATTCTGCGTATACGATGTTCAGAGTCACCGACATCTGATACTTCTGACACTGATGTTGGGAGTTGGGAAGCAAGACTTGGCGAGATGTCCGCATAGTTTCACGCAAGAGTCCACCATGACACCATGGAACAAACATCGCGTTGACATAACGCGTTCTAAGGCGGACATCCCTCGCTGATTGCAACTAATAGGACGCTGGCATAAGTGAAACGGGCCGATAGGCAGGAAATGGGAGATGAGGTTACATAGCTGTATTTTCTTATCGTCTTCCTCTGATTCCTCTCATGGGAGGGTTATGCCAGTAATACAACACTCTCTTCTACCTCCAAGCCACTCTTTAGCCAGGCTGCTTCAAGAATGACACCAACACCAACTCGCTCTCGAATTCGAGGATCATGTGCCTGCTGTACTGCCATGACATGCAACATGCAACCATAATAATGCTTCCCCAAAAATTCCTCATCATGAATGCCTGGTGATCCACTACACCGAGAGAGCACGATGAACTCGAGACCTGCAAGAGAGGATATCGAGGACGGCAGTGCTATACTTCCAACACATTTTGAAAATCCCGGATCAACCGGAAATATTTGAAAGACTGCGTAGACTTCGGGTTTATCCCCGCTTTGCTCTACGTCACATAATCTTCTTACTTGGAAGCGGGCGCACCGAGTACGGAAGATAAGGGTGCCCGCAGGGGGTGAGAACCCCACGTCTGCGTCACTTGCATAACCCACGGGGGCGATATAACTCGGCGGGGGAATATCATCACTGATGATTTTGACCGAAGAAAGCTTTCGAACGTCAAGTTGAACAACTTCACCATCATCAGTCACCATGTACCAAGTAGGGACGAGTGATTCATCAGGAGATGAGTGAGTGTCGGGAAAAAGCATGCCTATCAGCTGCGTCTCCTGGTTGTAGTTAACGGCCCCTTTCCATCCGGCCCAAGTCCACGTAGGCCAGTGAGAGTGCTCCAGGTCGGTGACCATACGCCGAGGGTAACAAGCTACACTGAGTTTGGGGTGCCACAGCAACGAGTAGTCCAAGTTCGTTATCCACATTCCAAACCGGTACGATGTATTTGGATCTTTGTCAGTTGCCCCGGATGTTCTGGCCAGAGCATTCGTGAGCGCAGTCATGGCTGCTATGATATCTGATTCTTGGGTGAGATGACGTTGTGTATATTGCTTAATGTTGTTTGCGTAATTTCTGATTTCCATACTTTGGCTAGAATACGAAGCTCGAAGGAACATGCCCGTACGAAGAGTTCGCATGGGAGTGCCGGAAAACCGCACGGTTGGACTCTCGGCGATGACATCCTCGCACCAGACGTCTTTCATGCACTCGAAATACACCTCATCTTTAGTGAAGATGACCCGACGGCGGGAGAGCACTAGTTCCTGGAAAGTCCAGCCCCGGGTGTTCCAAGTCGACTGTGCGACTGACTGTGCGACTGACGGAAGCGGCAGGGCAAGATGAAGGCCGTGAATTATTTCTATGTGCTGTTGACATGTTCGTGATCCTGCTGTTAGGCCAGGAAGTCCAGCACGGGCACTGTCTCCACCTGCAGCGCAAATCGTAAACGTGGCCCTACTATAGATTAAATCCATGATATGAATCTGGTCAACCTTGTCCTCCAAACTGTCCTGGATGATGCATAGGGCATCGATCCACAGGTACCGTTCACCCAGTTGTTGAACCAGCCGAATCGAATCGATAATCGTTGCTGGCAGGACAGAATTATCGAGTCCGTCTGGACTGCCACGTGCGGTCGCGTTCGCCTTAGTCGTCCAGTACGCATCCCCAGGGCCACCCCAGACGTAGCTTAGGGCTACGTAGCGGCAGTTCGGCGAGGCTGAGACAAGAGCCATCTGCACCACATCCACCATCCGTACGAAGCCCGGTAAACCCTCGTCCTTTGCCCTCCACCATATCGACTCGCATTCGTCTCCATGTTCAGATTCACAGAGATTAATCCACCTCTTGATCATCCCGACGTCCACCACATCCTTCATCCTACGGCCATGAAGGTCCCTCTTTCTCGAAACCTTGTGCGCATCTTCCTCCATAAGCTGGATATTCAGAGATAGGTCTGCCCAGGCTTCCATAGCGCTGGAGACCTCCGACGGACGAGTCGAGGGATAGATATAAAGACGATGAGACTGCTTCCGTTCTTCGAGTTCTGGGTCTAAAGTTCCACAGCTAAAAGCAGTGAGCGAGCACTCGATCCCTTGCAAATCAATGTTGGGATGGTTGTCGAGGCGCCATCGACGGCGTATGAGAGTAGAGATCAGGCGACATAAGACACAGTGGTCACCTTTCTTTATGATGTCGAGAAGGAAGCCCAGAGATATCGCATTTTCCTTGAGGAGCCCATCACGAAGAATCCGCTTGATATTTATCGAAGCACAAGTTGTGCAGTAGGATGCTGGGGGATCGGATGCCCCGTTGTTTACTTTGAAACAGAACAGAGATCGAAGCTGTTGTCCCAGAGGCATACTTTGCAAAGCCAGTCAGGGCCAAAACGTCAAAGGTAGGACATTCCAGTGATACTGAGCCCGACGACTCTCCGAAGCAAGCCTGTGTTGAAGATCCGTCATGTCCTGCAGTGTTTGCGCGTTGTTGCTGCGCAGTCGAAGTCGACAGCGACGTAACTCAACTGGTATCCTTCTCCATACATATCCAACAATACTGCATGCTGCGCACACCTCGCTCGATGGCATACTTAAATCCATCGCCGTGATCACTCTTTGGTATCGTCACCTCACCACCTCACCATTCTGAACCTTTGTCTTCTCAGACGACTTCGTTCGCCACGCGATTATCAGCGACGAGCGAGGCAATGTCCTCTACCAAGTCACTACTCCGCGGGAGGCACTTGGGACACCTCGGAAGTCCACAGTGTGGAAAGCCATTCAAAGTACTTCGCGTGAGTCGGACGAAGCTTTGACAGATATCGATGCATCGAGTCTCAACCACGATGATCGTGTCCGAGAGCTGGAGCAAATGCTTGAACATCACGGGTTCAAACGGCTATCATAGGAGAAATCGAATGGCACGTTGCTCTCCTTCGAAGCTTCGGATGTTCGGGGGTACTAGCAGTGCAAACGATCTTTCCGGCGAGGGAATAGGCTCCAATGAGTTCATACCAGCCAAAGGTGGACTTCGTCGGTAAGTCTTCTCCAACCTTTGTTTACATTTATATTTGAATGTAGATGTCCTACAGCGAGCGTGTCTTCAAAGGTCCAGATGGTAACACCTATCACTGGGAGCTGGGTTACTTCGAATGCACGGTATATCTTATCCATCACTTGTCGGTGCCGTGGTTAATGATATCTTGGCGAAGCTATATCGCGACGATGGTACCTCGAACCATACCCCCATTGCCAAGTATCATCGACGCCGGAACTTCTGGCTCCCATTCATCCAAACGCAGGATAAAGGTTATTTCGAGATAAACGTCACGCTACAACCAAGCATGGTCATTGATAAGAAATTCACGGATAGCTTCTCTGCCACGGACGTAGAGCCCCTGATCAGGAGCCAGTCGTCGGAACTGGACGGTGATATGCTGGACTTACTCGTGTTCACGGTATATTTATGTGGAGAAGCTGCGGAAGGATAGGGAGCAGGCAATGCACCCGAAGGATCCTTGGACGGTTTGGGGGATGATACACGCCTAAGATCTTCTATCACTGGAAGTCGATAGGGAAACTTGTGATTGTAATAGTAGCCTGTTTCTTCCTCCTGGTTCAACACAAATGGTGGGTTGATGCAGCAAACCCCATTAAAGCAGAAAATATGTAAATGCATGTGTATGATAAATGTGGTATGTATAGGCGCAGCTTTCGACACGAGCCAGGTTTAGTTCGGTCCGTCCGAATCACTTTAAATATCCAGTAGCCCTCCTCGCACGACCTCACCTGTCACCCGTCGTGTTTGAACCACCCTAAATAAAAAGAAAATCTAGATCAGGTCACCCCCTCTCCGATTCATTATCCCCCGCATGACGGCCTAAAGGCCAGTGACGGGGTTTATGCTTTCTTCTCCCGGTCGGTAGCTTCCTTCTCCCGTGCTGCAGCGCGTTCTGCGAGGTCGACGCCAACAAGGATTTTGCTTGCTTTCCATAATTGCACAACATTAATGATGTTCTTCGCGAAGCAGACCCAGAAAGATGAAACCGCCATGATCTCGGGCCATGTGAGTGCAAGTAGAAGTGCAGGAAGGAACGATGCGATGCCCGGGGCGAGTGATTCCGAGATGGGTGTTTGGATCCATTTCATCAGGTAGAGGGAGACGAAGAAAAGTTCGTTCCCTGCGCACATGAAGAACAGGGTCCGCTGTGCGCCACGTACATGAGGCAAAGGGGTACGCTAGGGTGGGAGACATTGCACACTTACAGAATCGTTATAGTAGTACCACAGGATCCGACTGACGTCGCTAGTCACGAGCTTGTGGCTCCTCGATCCAGTGACGAGGGAACTGATGCTGTGTGTGAGCGACGAAGCGGTGCGTGAAGGATAGGGCAAGACCAAGGAAGAGGCTACAAGACAAGGTCGGCTGTACGCACCTGTACATGTGCATGTAATGACTCGAGAAATCGAGTGCAATGAGGAACTGGAACAGGAGTGCATAGCTTGGATATGCTGAGGAAAGATAACACAGGAGGCATGACGTCGTGCATCTGTATTTGGGTGTCTCGATTAGGACCCAAGCTCCACAGCCCCGACACTGACGGCATACAACTCAACACACGAGCCTCGTATGCAGTTGGGACGGCAGCAAGGAGCGACCCGGGAAGTAAGAACAGTATGAATGGGAACCGTGGCGCACCTGTCGGTAACCATATCTAACACCGCACCAAACTTGGATGTCTGCCCAAGTGCACGTGCGGCCTGACCGTCCACCGCATCGAGTAGACACGATATACCATACAGTAGGGTACAGTATCTTGGGTGGTAGCTCATGAAGTGGAGGGAGAGACCTGCTAGTATGATACGCGTGTAGCCTGTGTGTCCGAATCAACAGGCGGTCAACACGTGCGGAAGCGGTCGGAAGAGGGAGAGGAAACTGAAAGCCGGATGAAAGGGCATACCTATGAGATTGGGTACGAAGAGGAAGACGTTCTCCGAGTATGTTTGTGCAGTCGCCAGATCGACGGCTACTTTGGCATCGACAACGTCAATTGGGCCGCGTCTGCGCACCTTGCGCGAGGTGGAGACCGGTGGAGGCGTTCCAGATGAGTGTGCGTGTACTGTGCCGTTGGGTTGCCTGGCCATGGCTGGTAGAAAACAAAGGCTGAGGTGGTGCAAGGAGGAAACAAGGTGTTGAGTGTCCCCGTATAAGTAGTAGAGGGTCTGGGCGGTGAATAGACCAAGAACGTGGCTACAGCCCGCCGCAGTTGCTCAGTTGGTGTCGTATCGCCGAGTACGCTGTCGCGGACGACGAGCAGGGATGGTCGATGAGGAAAACGCGACTGTCTGCAAAAAACCTTACAACAGGTGTATTTTGGCGTGGCATCACGTCAGCAATCGATAGTAATAAAAGCTTTGGTCTACACTGAAACGGTGGTTATATATGTAGTCAAGTCCATCCATAAAGTTCCACGTCTACCCTGTCCCTGCAGGTGCAGTCGTGCTTGGGGTTGTAGTTGAAGCCGCGGTTGCAGTTTCCGTCACAGTCGCAGTCGAACTTGAATTGGAACTTGAACCAGGTGGGTTCTGAGAAAAATAGACACCCAAACCGACTCCGACGCCAACAAGAATAATGATGATCGTAAGCCAGAAGCATATCCATCGCTTCCGACGGGCAGAACGAGCATGTTCAACAGAAATCCCTACCTGCTCCTTCCTGAAACGATGTGAAATACACACTGCCAATATCACTAAAGGGAAACGCACCCCTTTTTAGTCTCAAGATAGACATTTTCAGCCTTTGCCTCAATGTCGTCAAATTGTTCCTGCTGTTGGCTAATGAGATTTGCCATCTGGAACACATGTCGTCAGTTTTCAAGTGGGCCGCGCTCTGAGGAAATCAACAGACATCACTGAACAGCTGGGCGAGCTCTCCTAGGGTATGTTCGATCCGTTGGATATCTTGATGACGCTCCTGGACTTCACGGTATGCTTGACGGGACTCTCCATAACGATTGGAAGTTGAGATCTACAATGGATGAGCAGATATCCTAAAGTAATGGCAGTTGAGACTGACAGCTTGGAGGAATATACCATCACCATTGCCTTCTGTGTTATTAACTACTGCAGACACCTCTTCTGGAGAGGCATTGGGTTTAACTGATGATGGAATTAGACGCGTGGCTCGCAAGCAACGGTATATGCTATGACGTACCAATCTTAAACTGACGTTCTAAACGGTCTTTATACCGCTGTCGATACTGTTGCTCAACGATTTGGTATCTCTGCAGAGCCTCGACGAACTTTCCATGGACAAGGGTGATCTAGGTGACGTAACGGTCATCTTCACCGTTTGGACGTCGTCGCTGTTGACTTACTCTGTTCTTCCGAATTTCAGCATCATTCCTGCTAAGTCCTCTGACAGGTGCTTGCAATGCCTTGATACGCTGTGAGAGTCCATTGCTCAACGTGCGGGTAGACTCAGTGAGTTCGACTAGTCGTGACGCATTCGCTGCAGATTCTTGGTCGGAGAGTGTGTTCAGTGAACGGGCATGAAGATCTGAAATGGCAGTGATGCTAGCATCGAACTGGGATATCAAATCTTGGATAGCGGTAGTCTATGAATAGACATCGACTAGTGAAGCTGAGGACAATAAGAGAGGATGAGCGTACCTCGGTATAGAACCCAGACATGGTTGAGATGTCATTCTGCTGAGCATATGTGTCTGTACCACCAACAGGAGGTGCTTGTTGGAGTGTATGCACGCCTTGTAATTCAATGCCTTCCTGATTGGCGTCACCCTGCCTTTGGGCCTAGTACGCGTTGAAATAAGACAATATCCATGTCCGAAGAGACGGAAAGAATACCCTGAGTGCTGCGAGTCTGTCCCGAGCCATCTGTTTTGTGTTTGAGTTGGTCGTTCAGTGCGTGGTTGAGACCGCAGCCATTGCCATCCACGCCGAAAAAGGAGGTCCTAATATTGCAGACCATCCGTGGGAAGAACTATCCATTCCGAACAACTACCCTCAGTGTTGGTGATGACGGTCCTCGACAGCGATCGCCTTGCTCAGTCTTTGGTCTGCCTGGCGGGAATAGCAAGACAGAGGGAGGTTAATCTTCTGAAGTGGGTGCAGCTGTTATTTCTCGACCATAGTCTCGTGAATTCACCCGTGGGAATAAATATCCATTGCGAAAAATCTCAGAGCTCGACGCCGACGACAACGTCCAAGGCTCACCTCAACAGTCACGAAATGCGTCGATCTTGTGTGATGCTGGGGCGGGCTCGGTCGCTGCTGGTCACATCGAGGCAGAGGGTACACGGAAACACAAGGCTCGTCATCCCAACCCGACTTGCACGCACGAAGTTGCCAAGAGACACCTCAGATCCCAACAGCCCCGCAAGACAGTCTTCCGGCGTCCACACACGCAGTTCCAATGCCCAAAAGTCTGCCCAGGATGCTGAGCAATCTCCAATCCAGCTCGACGCAGACTCTCCACCACATCCTGACGGTCCCCCCATCCCGCCCTCCGAGCCAGAGAAACCACCCCGACGCACGAAAACATCGGCGAGCAGCACATCTAATGCGTCCACTCAGAGAGACAGGGAGTCAGATCCAGACGATAGACCCCAGCTCCCGCAAGGACTCGATATCCTTTGGCTCCCACATGACTTACCATCATTGGACTCACAAAGAAATAATATTCTACCCCCGCCAGAATTATTTGATGACGCACTAACGAATCTACACATCGCTCTTCATCCCCATACGCAGCACAGAGCGGCTTATGTCACCGCTACCGGTCTACCCATAGAACCTACCCTCGCCCTGTATTGTCCCGTGGAAGGTGGCGAATATGTTCTTGACGAGACCGTACGCGAATTGGCACGGAGAACAGGAGCAGAGGTGCTGGTCATCGACGCCGTGCAGCTCGCGGCTGGTGAATGGGGCCATTTTGGAAAGGGTAAGAGCTCATCTCATTTGATATCAAGCTATGCGCTCAAACACACATATAGCCGCCAATGCAATCCAACTTCCTCGGAACCCTCTGCACTACCACCCACCACCACCACCCACCCTTGCATCCCGCCGTCAATCTCGGAATGGAGACGAAGACGACATTGACGTCTCATCCTACGTTCCCTCCCTCGGCATCGCCCAAATGACACTTCACGTTCTCGCGCCAGCCCTAGCCTCTCGCGGACGACAACCTCCACTATTTACCACATCTAGAACAGCGCCACCACCTAATCGAATAAAGGCATTCTTTGACGATCTCGTCAACATTCCTTCACCGGATGCCCCAGGGCAGCGTCCACGTCCGCGACTAGTTTACATTCGTGACTTCCCAACGCTTGCACCGACGGCGCCTACATGGTATCCTCACCTTCTCTCTGCGGTACGAGCGCGTCGCACGGGAGCCATGGCACGCCCATCTTCCCCCATCGCGTGTTCGATGGCGATCATATGTGGCGTCACTCCATCTCTGGTGGCTCAAGGTCCATTCAGCGTTCCCTCGCCAAATTCCTCATACCCTTTGTCCGCATCGCAGGTCCTGCCATTAGGGAAGGGTCGACCCCCTGCGCGACCTTCTTCCGCCGCTGCCCTTGGTACGAGCGCTAATGCGACGACACTCCCTCTTTCTGAATGGGGTGAAGACGAGCACTCCACTTTCGCGCGTGAACGACGGCTGCGCGAACGTCTGCGGCGCTGGGAATACGGTGGGGACGTCGCTCTCCTCGAGGACATTCCGCGCCTACTTACAGCAAACTCAGTCGGTCCCTCTGCACCCCCGCCATCTCCAACGTTCGGCCCGTCGTCGTCGTCGTCGTCCCCATTCGTGATGTCCCCTTATGCCCCACCCGAAGCTGAATCTCAGCGCGGATTTGTGCTACTCGGGCCGACGCCGTTTGATCTGGTGGGTGGAATGGGTGGCGAGGGTGAGGGTGGCGATGGCTCGTCTGCATCTGCGGCTGGTTCGGTGATCCCTGGGAAATTCTTTCGTGCAGCGGTGGTGCTCCCAAGTTTGAGGGACGTTGGCGCAGAGCGACAGTGTCGGATGGCGAGGAGAAGGGAAGTGAATGAACTTGCCATGCGTATGGGAGTCGGCGGAGTCGGTGGCGTTTTGGAGGAGGGTGGGGGAACCAGCGGGAATGTTGCGGCAGAGGACAGTATTGACGAGGTTCCAGAGTGCGGAGAACCCGTCGCACGGTATGCATCCGCGCAGTCTGACGCAAACCCTGATAGTGGCCTGTCTGTCGAGAGTTCAGAGTCTCAACACAGCGACTCAGAAGCAGAACCTTCAGATACCCCCAATCGGCTCCCGGAGGAGCACGAAATGTGGACGGATTGGAGCACGCGTATCGAGTCGTGGTCGTCCATCCGGCAGATTGCAGACAGGGCGGTAGGAAGCGTTGTCGCATCGCAGTCCTCGCTTAGTGTTCCCCCCACGCCAGGTCTCGAGCTGACTGAGGTGCCGTGGTCGGCTATTCATCGTGCTTGGGCTGCGCAACGCTCCGGTCCCGATCTCCGCAAAGCGTGGATGAAGGATGCACGTGTGCGCATAGTGCGAGGGCCGCAGCACGAGGATGGCGTAGAGGAGGATGGAGAAGACATCGATTGGGAGGGGGAAGAAGGGCGGGGAAGGTATGTGGATGAAGTCGTGGAAGCGGTCAGGCAGGACAAGGATCTCGACCCGCATGAGGAACGGTTATTGGGATGTATCGTTGACCCTGGTATGTTTCGAGTATTCACGATTTATAGATGACTAGCTGACGAGCCAATTCAGCTTCCCTTTCGACGACATTTGCACAGGTTCACCTTCCTCAGCATACAATTGACTCTGTGCGAACACTGGTCTCGTTGCCCCTTCTCTACCCTGCTGCGTTCCAGATGGGTATCCTTCGGGAGCATGCCATGACAGGGTGTCTTCTCTTTGGGCCGCCAGGGACGGGGAAAACCCTCATCGTGCGTGCACTCGCTAAAGAGGCAGGCAGTAGGATGTTGATGGTGTCCCCGTCTGACGTCATGGACATGGTAAGTCATTCTCTTTACCCACACCCACTTTCTTACCGTATTCCTCCAAATACAGTACGTTGGCGAAGGCGAGAAGCTCGTCCGCGCTGTCTTTAGTCTCGCACGACGCCTTTCCCCGTGTGTCGTCTTCCTGGATGAGATTGACGCGCTTTTTGGTGCCCGCACGTCTGCACACAATTCAGGAGGCGTCATCGCGCACCGCGGTGTCATCACTGAGTTTATGCAGGAAATGGATGGACTAAAGAGCCGCGCTGGCGAGGAAAGAGTGATCGTCATCGGCGCGACGAACCGGCCATTTGATTTGGATGATGCAGTGCTAAGGAGGTTACCGAGGAGGCTGTTGGTTGATCTACCGGGTGAGAAGGAGAGGGAGGGTGAGTGATCACTACCTTTTTGCCAAGTGTTTCCCCCTGAGTCGGTTGGATCTTAGGCATACTGAGGATTCTATTGCGCGACGAGACTCTTTCCCCGGATATCGATCTCGCGTCGCTAGCCAAGCGGACAGAGAGCTTCTCTGGTTCGGATCTCAAGCGTATGTCCTCACTCTTCTTGTGCCGGCACATCAATGACAGCATCTCTTCTGTAGACCTGTGCGTCTCTGCCGCACTTGCAGCAGTGAAAGAGGGCGTAAATCTTCCATGGGATGCACCATTAGAGTCCCCCATTACTTTGGACACAACTCCGCCGCTGACCAACTCTCGCATCATCCACCCACGTCACTTTACCAGGGCCCTCAAAGAAATCACACCTTCATCATCCGAAACCCTGGGCTCCCTTGCTGACCTCCGCAAATGGAACGAACAATTTGGCGAGGGCCGCCAAGACAAACGGCGCGTGCAGGTGTGGGGCAAAGGCAGGTTCGGATTTACGGATGCTACAGTTGAAGTGGGCCAGGACGAGGGGCGCGTGGCGGAGCATCAGGCAAAATCGTCAATAGAACAATAGCACACTACAGTACATTGGCGTAGAGTACGGGACATAGCTTTCGGAATAGGATTTTGGATCAGACACGGTGAGTATAATGTGCTGTAATGTATCTTCGGGTGAGTGTTTTGGATAAACCAGCGCTGGCGCTCAGCCACGTCGTCCAGATCTCCGTGGAGCTTCTTCCTCTTCTTCATCGCCGTCGTCCACTGGTACAGCCTTTTTCTTCTGCTTTCTGCGTCGTTGAGATTGAGACGGCTGAGACGGCTCAGGTTCGTCTTCGTCCATCCTGTTATCTTCCTCGTTTTCCATGTCGCTTGCTTCTGCGGTACTCTTCCTTCGCACTCGCCGACCCTCTGGTTGACCGTCCCTGATAGCTGCTTCACCAATGGGTCTGAGAGCATTCGCGTCCTGTGGCCAGTCGCACTGACAAGTGGGACACTGAGTACGAGCGTGCCGAACGCGGAGTTTGGTGAAGCAGTGTTGGTGCATGCGAGTTTGACATTTGGCAGTGGTGCATGCAACGCCGCGGGTGACAATCTGGAAGCCAGGCGTGTCAGGATGATAATATATAATAGAAACACGCGAAGACGACGTACCTCCATGCATATCGTGCACTCGAGACATTCATCGGGGTAGTTTGACTTGAGATAAGGCAAGAGCTCCAGAAGCGTGCGCGTCGACAAGGAGTATCTACCGCGCCTGCGGAAAGGTTAGATGCCGCCTTAATACAGGGAAAGAATGGAACGCGACTTGCTTGCTCTTGAGCAGCCAACCTTTAGCGACGAGGCTGTTGAGGACAGCTTCTGCTTGGCTCTTGGACATATTTGTTTTGAGTGAGTTAACCTCGCGCAGGGCGGTGAGGGATGATAGAGAGTAACATTCGTTGGATGCAAGCATGATTTGCTCGACCTATCGGGCGTTAGGAGCTATCGGACCAGTCCAGCTCAAGATATGCGTACGATTGCCCTAAAGTACGCGATTTCGGCGGGAGTATAGTCCGTGGCCATCTGGGCTATCTCGTCGCCTCTGGTGTTCACCTAGGACGTCGCTTTAACCACCTATGATGTGAGGACCCGTATTTCTACCACATACCACGGCATACATTTCCAGCCCTGTACTCTCGTCCATGACGTGACGAAACTCGAGATCAAGGCAGTTGAGTGCCCTATTGATGCTGACCACGAATGCATCCCAATCTGCGCGCTTATTGCTGGCACTCACGTCCAGGGTTGGGTCTGCAGCTGTGGAGAAAAGGTTCAACTGGGGCAATGCTGCGGATTTGTGAGGGTAAGACACACCTCTGACAGCGTCGACGCATTTTGCCCAAAGAACGAGGGCGTGTTGGTAAGACAGGATTCCTCGTGAGAAGACCGCCTGTAAGAAGAGGCGTTGCACGTCGTTTGAGGAGACCATGGCAATGATGGACGCGTCGATGAAATGAGTGCGACGCGTGCGCGTCGTTCCCCATCGGCATTAACGTTAGCGTATTTTCCATAATACTGATTAGCGAAGTGCTACTCGACGCTGTGCACATCCCTACCCCGCACGGCCTCACCCCCAGTTATCGCACAGCGTTCGTCGTGGGCTGAGCAAGCCATCCGTGATTAGCGACATTAGTGTCGATTTTTAGCCAGTGTCTATTAGCCCTTTGCCATCTGCCGTGCAGTCGTCGCCTTTCGGCAGTCGTGATCTCGAATGGCTATATCAGCTCGCAGATCGATAGGACATCCGACATCCTCAACAAATCGATTCACTCTAAAATTCGTATCGCAATGACCCGTGCTACTACCAGTCTTGGTGGAACCGCCTCTGGCATCGTCGTTGGTAAAGTCGCTGTATGTGGCCACTGCATTGTGGACTGAACGTATTCTGACACACTCTACAGCATGGCTTGATGTTGATGACGTGCGTAGCGTCTTTTCTTCTTCATCGATCTGTGCAGACGTCTGTTGCAGCTGGAAGAAGGATCCCGTTCCCGATGAACAGTGCTTCGAAGCCATCAAGGCAGGCATTGATGCCCTTCCACCTGGTGTCAAAATGTTTATCAATGGAGGTACATACTTCCTGTCTTTCTCCCCCCCTCCGCATAATCTTTGAGCCTTTTCCCACAAGGGGAATTCTACGGACACAACCTAAGCACTACCAACCTTGAATTGATTGCCCGGTTCTTTGAAAAGTACCCAGAGTATGCTGACAGGACATTCTTGTCTGTCAAGGTTTGTCCCCCAGAAAGCTGTCCATGTCCATTATGCCGATGCCCGGCTTCTTCAGGGTGGACTCAAACCAGATGATTGGAATCCAGATGGATCGTAAGCGCCGTGCATAGACGTTACACAGTGCACGCTTTACTGAATTCGGCGTCCAGCCCATCAAACCTACGGAGGAGCGTAGAAAACATTAATGAGAAGCTTCGAGGCACCAAGCATCTGGACCTTTTCCAGAGCGCTCGAGTGGACTCCAATGTTTCTATTGAGGAGTCAATTCGGGCCCTAATTGAACTCAAGAATGAAGGGAAGCTTGACCATATTGGTATGTCGGAGTGTAGTGCCGCCACCCTGCGCCGCGGGAATGCTGTAGGTCGCTCTTTATGGTGGGCCGTAGAGTTTGTTTTGATTGATTTACAGATCCACCCCATAAGCGTTGTCGAAATTGAGATCAGTCCATGGTCGTACGAAGAGGAGACGAAGAACGGTACGCAGGGTTGTATTTCATCGAACGATAGCTTGACCTTCTGTTTAGTGATCGCAACAGCAAAGGAACTGGGCATTGCAGTTGCTGGTTACTCGTAAGATTATTCAAGAGATTCACCTGCCTTTGCTGTACTGATTAGTACCTGCGCCCGTCTAGTCCCCTTGGCAGAGGGTTCTTAACTGGGCAGATCAAACGACCTGAAGATATTCCTGGTAAGTGATGTCTTTCGGATGCTGGCCAGTAATTCTGATGAAGATCTTGCAGAGGGCGACTTTCGGAGGCGTCTGCCTCGTTTCCAAGCAGACGTGAGTTAAATCCCTCCTACCGGTCCGCTTACTGACTTATCCGGTTTCGTCAGGCGATGAGGCATAATTTCGCCATCGTCGACGCCCTAAGTGAAATAGCGCGTAAGAAGAACGTGACCCCTGCCCAACTCAGCATCGCTTGGGTCTCTGCGCTGGGTCCTCATGTCATTCCTTTACCCGGCTCATCGTGCGTAATTCTGTTCATTCCACCCGAATACCCCATTCAGTTATGTAACGGCCAGGCACGCCAAACGTACCCTCGAAAACTGCGGAGGTGGAGACGTCGAGCTCACTCAGAAGGAAGTTGAAGAGATCAATAAGGTCGTGCAGTCCCTTGAAGTTGAGGGGAGCAGGTACGGCTCTGACACCCCAGACCTCTGGGCTTAAGTTGCTGTCAGCCATGTAAGGATCGTGTAGGAATAATCTTGCAGACTTTGTTTCTCATTCTGCGCCACTGCTCCACCCCTGAAAGTAGCACTTTGTTAGCCGCAAATTGCAATGACAGGCTGTATTAATTCTCACCTCATGGGCACTGATTGACGTGTCAGTGAATAGTGCACAGACTAGAGGAACGAACCCCTGTCGAACTAGCTACTGCAGCCCTGGTGGGTACCGTCGCGGATGCATTCAAAGGTTCGAGCTACTCTACGAACGGTTATATGGGGACGAAAAGGTGGTACACAAGTCGCCCAAGTAGTCCAATGGCAAAGCCGAACGCTTCAATTAGATCAGGTTAACTACCGGCCGGATCCCTGGCAGCCTGGCGTCTGTATGCAGTCAGGAGGTCTACTACAGGCCACAAAAGACATGGTCTGCGAATGTCATGAGATGGCGCAGCCCTTGCGTCATGAGAGATTTTGCTTCTGATGTGAACGTTCCAGGGCACTACAGCAAAGTTCCTTCGTCTGGTGCATGAGCATTGGGATGCTAATGGTGGTCCATGAGCCAATCGGTCGTGGTCGGAAGAGCATCGGCGCAGATCTACCAGATGTTGTCTTGTTATCTTATCTAAATGGGAACTAGCGCGAGTCAATCTCCATCTGCTAATAAAATGGCTCGGTAAAAATCCGTCCTCAGTCCCAACATCATCATGTGTGGAATCCTCGCTGTACACGGCATCGCGAACCCCCTCGCTGATCGCGCTCACTTTGTCGCGCTCTCCAAGCGCATCCGGCACCGTGGTCCTGACTGGTCGGGATACTATGCTGGAAAGGACGCCATTCTTTGCCATGAACGTCTGGCCATCGTCGGCGTCGGTGTGTGACTTATTCGCGTCCACATAATCATTGACCCTGACGGTGCCTGCATCAGACTCGGGAGCTCAGCCTCTGGTCAGCGACGACGGCAAACTCATCCTTGCTGTGAACGGCGAGATCTACAACCACCACGCTATTCGCTCCGCGTATGGTTCAGATTTCAAGTTCAAGACTCGCTCTGACTGCGAGGTCATTTTGCCCCTCGTATGTTCACTTTTCTGCACTCAAGGGTGGTTCTTGACGACGCGTTTTTAGTATCAAAAACACGGCAAAGACCTCTGCAACCAGCTCGATGGCATATTCTCTTTCGTCCTTCTTGACGAGTCTGTGACCCCCACCCGTATCATTGCTGCCCGCGATCCCATCGGTGTTACCACCCTCTACCAGGGTTGGAACTCCAAGAAGCCAGGCGCGACCTACTTCTCCTCAGAGCTCAAGGCCATCGCCGACGAGTGTGATGAAATCATTTCATTCCCTCCCGGTCATGTCTACGACAGCCGCGATAAATCCACCACCCAGTACTTCCAACCCTCGTGGTGGTCAGGCGACCAAGAGAACGGCCGCATCGCGTCGTCACCGGTGGACTTCAAACTTCTCCGGGAAACGCTCGAAGCGTCCGTCAGGAAACGACTCATGGCCGAGGTTCCATACGGTGTTCTCCTCAGTGGAGGCTTAGATAGCAGCTTGATCGCTTCCATTGCTACTCGGGAGGCCAAGAAACTTGCCGAAGCCCAGTCGGTAATACGTCAGAATGGAGCAAATGGTCCGACAGAGAATGGTGCAAACTCTGATAGGGGTAAGTCGGAGCTTAGTACATCCTTCGTTCTATTGATCTTGACGTCATCCTATTTAATAACAATCAGGGCATCTGCAGCTCCATTCGTTCTCAATTGGGTTGGAAGGCTCGCCCGACCTTATTGCCGCAAGGAAAGCTGCCGCGTTTTTAGGAACTACCCATCACGAGTTCGTCTTCACTGTTCAAGAGGGCATAGATGCGGTTCCGGAAGTGATATACCACCTCGAGACCTATGATGTGACGACTGTTCGCGCAAGTACGCCGATGTACTTGCTCAGCCGAAAGATAAGGGCGATGGGTGTAAAGATGGTGCTTAGCGGGGAGGGTAGTGACGAGATATTGGGAGGTATGACGTTTCTCGTTCTCGTTCTCGGCTTATCTCACATGTGGCTCAGGATACCTCTATTTCCACGCTGCGCCTGACAGCAAATCCTTCCACCAAGAATGCATTCGCCGCGTCAAGAACCTCCACACTGCCGATTGCTTGCGTGCCAATAAGTGAGTGGACTCATCTCTCATGATTAGATCGACTGACGAACCATACTTGAGGTCCACGATGGCATGGGGCCTGGAAGCTCGTGTGCCTTTCCTCGACAAAGCATTCCTCGAAGTTGCTTTGAAAGTCGATGCGAAGGACAAGATGTTCTCCAAGGGGTCGTCGCAGCAATTCGATGAGGATGGTCGTCCGAAGATGGAGAAGGTATTGTTCTGGGCGCTCATTTCCTTACCCTGCATGATCGCTGATATCGGTTCATTAGTACATCTTACGGAAGGCATTTGATTGCGCGCCAGATGGCAAGGTAGGCCGACGAGATCTTGTCTTTAAAACGCGACTCGATCTGACAGGTTCCTCAACAGCCTTACCTTCCCGACTCCATTTTGTGGCGCCAGAAGGAGCAGTTCTCTGATGGTGTGGGCTACTCTTGGATTGATGGGTAAGTCCATGGATCTGGCAGTATTTCCCTTGGGATTCTCACCCTCGATTCACCACAACAGAATGAAAGATTGTGCGGCTGCCACAGTCTCGGACGAAGCATTCGCCCAGAGAGCGGAACGTTACCCAGTTGACACGCCAGACACGAAAGAAGCCTATTGGATCCGGGAAATATTTGAGAGTGCGTCTAATCAATTTTCGAAGGTACTCGTCGCTGACCGCAACCTTCTATTATTAGATCATTTCCCATCAGAAGCTGCTGCCAAGACTGCTGTCAGGTGCGTGAGGTTTGGGGCATAGAATTGTACATGCGATCGACTCACCTTTGCCCAAACAGGTGGATACCGCGAGGTGACTGGGGTTGTGCGTCAGACCCCAGCGGACGAAGCGTCAGCATCCACAATGCCGCGTACAGTGAGACCGAGTGAGCTGCTGTAATATCATGCAAATGACGGGCCGCCATTACCTCTGTACTGTCATATGTACATAGTGTACCGTTGTTCTCTATGTCACTCGTGTTCTTTCGATCCGAAAATCAATGTGCTATATATTAGATTAGAGGGTCGTGTGCGATTGTGGGGTGGTGGTATGGAAAGAGGAATACTACGTCCTTGTCAATGGGTATTTCCGCAAATAGAGAATGTCATAAACAAAGTAATAGATGGAAATGAGAGCCAATGGCAAGTGCGGAGTCAAGAACAACGAGGGTGTGATAGGGTAACTTCATCAAACAATGAGGAGTGCCAACTGACTGTGTAAGGGGAACGCGATTGTAAGTAGTGGTCGAGACAGGGTGATAGATGAGTCAGACGAATGAAAGAGCGTGTCGGTCATGAATGCAATTGAGAACAGAACTTTTGAATGTAAGTAAGGGATGGCGGTAAGTGACTGTCAGAAGGAAAACGCCGCAGGGAGGAAAGAGCGGTATAGAAAAGTGTAATGTCAAGGTTCTAGACATTGCCAGCGGGATAACTACCATCCAGCACACTATTATTGGTTCAGGGTCGGATCTTGCGCAGTGATTTGTCGGTATAGGTTCAGCCCAGAGTCTTCTGATGCAACAGGCGAGGGCTGGGGTTTCCCATTGCTAATATTACTGTTACCATTGTTCGTCGTGGGTGATAGGAGAGGCCGCGCAGTTGATGCACTCGTTTGCGAGGTCTGGCGTTGTCGCTTAGGAGGGTTATTAGCAGGGTTCGACCGAGTGCTCGTGTCCCACGCAGGACGCGTGACAGTGGCTTTGACAGAATGCGAGTCGTCAGGAGGGTTAACACGCGTCCTGGTACTCGTAACAGTGGGTGCTCTCTTGGTGGCAGCACGCATGGCAGGTGACATCTGGTCGCCAGATACTAGCCGCGTGCCAAACTTGGCGTTGGCCGAGGATTCTCGGCCGTACGATGTCCCACCAGGGGATATTCGCCGCGTTGACCCGCCGACACCGGGTTGCTTGGGCTTCAAGACTGGTTTTTGGAGCGTGATTTTATCAGCGCCCCAGTAAGAGAAACTCATTTTGCTCTTCTTGTCAGAGTCGTCGGAATCGTTGGCGTTGTCGTCTTCATCTTCGGGGAGGGGCACAATCCTCGGCTTGTTCGAAGAATGAGCTTCTGTCTTAGAACGGACAACGCTGCGGGAATGGCGTAAGGGCGTGCAGCTAGGGTAGGGAAATGACTGCTCACTCTTCCATGGCAACAACACCTTCTTTTGGCTGGATGACATCTCCTATTGCCCATGTTTCAATCTATATATCTGCGTCAGTGGGCACCAAGCATACAGCAAAAACGCGAACCTTGATGAACTTGTACAAGTTACGAGGTTTGGTGTGCGAGTTCCGCCGACCCATGGTGGCGTATTTAGATCTACCTTGCATGTCTGGTAGCGAGTTTGTCCGGGAATTGGTGGACGAGACCATGGGCAGTGACGTCGTCCCCGTACGCTGACACTTCAGTACCACGTCGTTGAACACCACAAACCACAAATCCTTCTTGCCACCAATACCCGAACCAGACCCGAGCACGTCACTCAAGCGGCGGAGTGATGACTTGCCTCTGATGTTCCTATTTGCAATCGCCGGCGGTGGACTCGATCCCTGGGGCGAACTTGATGAGCCATCCCGCCCTGCGGCAATCAGTTGCCTTTCCTCTACGAGGAGTCGAGAAGGCTTGGGTGTTGCCAGTTGCTTGACTTTGTCCAACCCTTCGATTCGTGCAAAGACGTCTCTCGTCTTGTCTCGATCCTCCTTCTGGATTTTCTCGTCCTCGATACTCCTCACGATCGTCTCCACCTCTGCCACCATCTGTAGTGTGCTCTCATACTCAAAGGTGCTCGGGTCGGTGTGGAAAAGGAGGTTTTGGAAGAGAAGGGGGTATTTGAGCAAGCGCTGGAATGGCTTCGAGAGCGTGATGGCAAGACCAGTCTCGCCCTTGTCACAGGAGAGCTCTTCTACTCGTTGTAAGCTCTTGCAAACCTTTAGCCAGTCCGCGGAGTCTTGATTTTTGGGCTTTTTAGCGGCGCTGGCGGTTGAGAGTGCATTGTCGACTTGTTCGAGAGCACGCTCGAGGTGAAGGACATAGGTTGCATAGCCTTGGAATATGTGGGACTTGGTGCAAACGAGGTCAATGATTGGTCGGAGTAAGAATGCCATACACTTACGTTTGATACGAATACATCCGCCAAGGAGCGGACGAGGGGATACTGCTCGTCGTATCGTTTCCTCAATCCTTCACTGAGCTTCATATGTCCCTCCAGAACACCGCTTTCGATAACCTCTAGACATATACGTAAATCTTCGGGCAGAAGGTGGGGCGGAACAGCAGTCTGCTGAGCTTGCGGCGGTGAACTCCTGAACTTGCGCAGAACACGCGACGTGTGCGTGGTCGGCGTGGTCTTTGAGCTGTCCTTCCTTTCCCTGTCCCTATCTCTCCCACCTTCCCTGTCACGGTCAAGTTCCGCCACAGATTGCTTGCTGAGTGAATGTGTTGACATGGCAGCCTGGTTGATGCGTTCGCGCTGACCAACGGGTATAGACACGTGGGAACGGGAGGGGAATGGAACGGACTCCTTAGGTTTACCATTCCTGCCGGTAGTGATGGGACCTATACGATATGGCGAGCGGGGATGGCTGTGCTTCGCCGCATTTTTGGCAGGGTTGCTCTGCCCGTGAGCCTCTTCGTCGTCTGTGTCAACAGACTCCCCGTCGATATTAGGTGTTGTTGTCGCTAGGGACTTAGTTTCGGCCGTCTGAGCCGAAGGACCCTCGCCGCGGAAACCCGTGGGTGACATGAATCGGGCAGCAATAGGTGGAAGTGCATCCATAGAATCCTGTGTCTCCATCCGGGAGGGTGCAATTGAGTAGTCGTCGTAATCACAGGGTGCCGGCGATGTGGGCGGTGGGGATGCAAACGGATGCAGAAGCTGGTCGATGAAGGTTTCCTTCATTTTCTGCAGGTCGCCCACATATCTGATGGTGAAGGGTATGCATGAATGGGCGGCGATCCCGAGAGACAAGGAACGTACCGCTCTTCACTGGCTACTATCTCCCAGAGGACTTCTTGCCTCGTTCGTTCACGAGGACCGAGGTTGCTCACAAGATCATCCTCGGCGCCTTCGCTCCACGAGGCGACCGCGAGGATTCGTGTGCTAGAGTTAGACATTTGCGAATACGGCGTTGTGGAACGCACAGAAATGGGGTATGGGGATATGGCTGTGCGAGTCGACGTGGCTCTGATGCTCGGCGCTGCGGTGGGGGTTGTCGCACTGGTGTATGGAACGACGATGGTGGAGCTGACGGCCGTGGTCGTGGTAGATTTGACAGCACTGTCAGAACGTGAGGTTGATGTGGCAGTAGAAGTTGATCCACGCGTTTCCTTGCCATGTGTTGCCTGAAAACGGGAGAGGGACGTTTTTGCAGGGGGATGTTGAGACGATCCGGAATTTGCGGGGGCGATGACCTCTGGAAGGGGCAGTGTTGACGAGAGCCCCGAGGGAGTTTGTGGGGGGGAGAGGAAGGCGACTTTCTTGTGGGTGTCGGTGCTAGTTGCAGAGGTGCTTACGGAACTGTTTGTTGCTTTGAGTGCACTGGCTTTGATGGCCGGGTCTGCAGGGTTGGGCACGGGGGATGACACGGGGAGACCGACGCCGCTATCATTGTCTGCGTCATTAGGTTCCTCTATTGGAGGAAGGGGGCGGGTAGATAAATCCGGGAGGGGCTTTGTGGAAGCCGTTGAGGACGGGGTCCCTGCACTGGTCCCGGTCGTGCCAGCGCTGGTGGAGCGTTGGATCTGACTCGGGGGAGTGAGACTGGGAGTGTAGGACGAGTGCCGATCCTGGCTCCCGGGACGACTGTTGGAGGGAGGCCAGTCTGGCAAACGGGGCAGCTGCGCAAGCTCTTTCTTCTCGCGGGTGAGCGGGGTGGCATTCGGGGAGTGTGAGTTTGACGAGTTGAGGGTTGTGGTGTCGCTGCGGTCGCGGACGAATAGCGAGTCCTTGTCCCTTTCTCTGTCTTTTTCCTTGTCTTTGTCCTTGTCCTTGTCTTTCGAGTGGCCTCGGTTGAATCTGTTGAGGAAGGCTTTCATGGCCTCCAGGCCGCGGTGTGGTAGAGACGACGAAGAGAGAATTAGTGAAATATGAGGTTGTGTATTGAGAAATACAAGCGCCGACACACTGCACGCTCCCTGGCACGGACGACGAAGACAAAACGTTTGCGACTCCCGGGTGTTTGGCTCTTATCACCCGTCTTTCGTATTCCTCGTGCTCAACTCAGTCTACATCGTCCGTGCGCACCAGCCACTGCCAACTCCATCTCCGTCGAGCTCCATGCACCAACCCCTTCCAGCCCACCAGACCAAGCATCTTCCCACCCTCACTTACCCCTTCAACGGCTGTACCTTCCTCCTGGCCCAGTCCTCCGATGGGTACAAGCAACGGTACAGCCCTCTGGCTTGGCGCACAGCTCCTCTCCGTATATGCTGCCTCCGCGCTCGACGCCAGACGTCCGAAAGCCGTGGAGCTAGGCAGCGGGGTCGGTCTCACCGCGTGCGTGCTCCATCGCCCTCGTCCCGTATGACAGCCTAACTATATACCCTTCCCTGGTTCCCGGTACGTGTCCCCCATTATGTCCGTTCTTTTTGATACTACGACACCTGCGTCATTTGACCCCATCGTCTGATTACACATGCCAATGCACACACCACGTTGATCAAACTTCTCGGTGGCCCCCTGTTATACCCAATCCAGCCTCGCACTATCCTCTCTAGGTTACGACGTTCTCGCCACCGACACAGACCACGTCTGCGATTCCATCCTTAGACGTAACATTGCTGCAAATTTACGCCATCTGCCGGTCAGCAATGCTGGTTCCGTCCAGGTGCGCGTGCTCGACTGGCACGTCCCCAGCGATGCATGGAATTGGCACAATCCATCGCACATTGCTTCCCGTGCTCGATCACCCATCCCACTCACTAGAGTGCCTGCAAGAAAACTCGGGAAAGCACTTGAACGAGCAGGTATCCAGTGGCAAACTGCAGACTGGGATGGAGTAGAGATCTGGAAAGGCATCGGGCGACAGTGATTTGTGATGGAATTCATATCGTACTGATCCATCACACTCGGTTCCAGTGACCGCTTCTAGAACGTCTACGGAAATGACCGCACTCCCTGGTTAATGAGGACTTGGATTTCTCCCGAACAGTGCTTATAATATTGGCTCACAGACTACGTGCCATTCGGTTCACGAATTTTCGGAGACATTAAGAACAGTACAAGACTGCCTGGACGGCCCTAAGTTTGGATTCCGCAGGAAGGCTAGACCATACCTGTAGGAGGAAAATAAATAAAATATATGATCTATTCCACAGAAAGACTCAATGCCAGTTGAATGGCAGGACCACGCCACACAGTTGCGTCCCGAGTATAGTCGCTGTGACTCGTTCAGAAGAACTTCAATATACATTGTTATGGTGACCACGAAATAAATGAAGTATTTTCATCCGGGTGCAATGAATCATATTCCCATTCCTTTGCGACGATGAATCATCGCTCATCAGCGTTATCACTGACTTTCGATAGGCTGAAGGAACGCGTTCCCATCCATTGAACCAGCAGTCAGCAAATGGAAAATCCAAAAAAAAAAAACACCCCTGCGTCCTGCGCACCTCTGAACCATACATCCCAGCAAGCGCAAAACACTAACTTTTTCTATCACCCGTGACAACGGTTTGCACCCTAAACGAAGATGTGATTGAGTTCAGGAAATGACGGAGTTCCGTTAGGTCCGTCTGGTGATAAGTTCTTCTGTGGATTCAATATGCGCCCTATGTCGCAAATCATTATTATTCTTCGTTGTTCCAATTGGCAGCGGGATCGACATCGCCGTAGACTCCTCACAATGTCACAAGCACAAGCCAAGGTGGTGTTCGTGAAACTCCCTTCCATGCCGGCAGCGATAATGGAATCACCAAGGATAGATCGTGTCAGTGTTATGCAATATCAAGAGAAACGCACGTCAAAGTACCTGCTCGACCTGATGAACAACCGAATGGCCAAAGTACTTATATACTTTAAAAAAGGATCCACACTAGCCACATACGCACGTTAAATCGTATAAGGACTACCGTTCAGCCTGATCTCTTAAAAAATGCCGGAACCGGGTACACCGGGACGAACTTCCTCTAGACAATGTGACCGCTGAGCACGCCCGCCACCGCCCTTATCGTAAGAGGTACGTGGCAGTCTGCCAAGCGGAATGGCTGTGGGGCGAAGGGGGTGGCGGCAAATTGCACTTGTTGATGTGCCTAGGTTATCCACAGGCTACCACGAACTCTACGAAGAGAGTCTGGCTTACTAGGGAGACTACCACGAACTGCCAATGCCACTGAGATTTCCTGTGCAAAAATAGATTCTTCGTTAGTAACTACCTATCCGACTGCTGTAGTGGCGGCTTTGAAATTTGAGTGTTAGACAAATAGGTAGTAGGTGAACGCTGCTGTACGGAAAAGGCATGTTTTCGTCAAGGAATTGGCGATGAATGTTGACCACGGGATGATCATTCGTGCAGCCTTGTGCACTCCGAGATCGGAAGAGGCCGTCGTGTACCAAGTACTGATCGGCAGAGTTCAAATAGTCAAGTACTTTGTCAGACGTGCGAAATTTTTACCACCAGATGTCGTAGGACGGAGGCCGGGCTCGAGTTTGAGGCGAACTGCATGAAATACCGGGTAGACGCCTGCAGAAAAACTTCAAAATGAAGCACCGCCACATTGTATGGTCGTCTACTGCATTGCCCGGATACCTGACCGCATGCGGGAGAGCCTAACCGCAGAGATCTTTACTTGGTTGTGCCTTCGCGTTGGAGGTGGTTCCGAAATGTTCCTATCAGGAATGTATGCAACATTTGATCCTTGGGATGGGGAGGAGAAGGTGTGCACCGATCCGACAACGCATATCTGCCATCTATAAATGGAAAGTGGCAGTGCACAGCAAAAGCCCTTTGCTGACGCGTCGCCGCAGACCTTATAAGCACATCTTGCCTTTGTGTTCCTCCTGCCCCCCCCGCTTTTCTCACCTTCACTGCACCTCCCCCCGTTGCTAACTTAGTGAGCTTTTCATGTCTCGCATGTGATGTGATGGTCATGACTCACCCTGATCCAGCTGACATCACCGGAGACACATATCATGGCTGCTAAGAAACGTTGCCAACTCCAAGCTGAAGCACCCTGCAACTCAGCAGTCCTCCGCATCGTCGGACAGTGTCCTCACTGTCGTGCAGAGTTCTGCGGCGCAGTAAGTGTTTCACCCTTAAAGCGTAGTGGTATGACCTGTTCTTATCCCCCGAACCCTTTAGCACCGCCTCCCAGAACACCACAATTGCAATAAACTCGAAGACTGCAGGCAGCAGGCCTTCGAGAGGAACAAGGCGAAACTGGAGAGCGAACGAACGGTAGCATCTAAGATGGCCATGGCATGATGGCCTCTGCATGCTTGTCCATTGTGCCATTACCCACACCATTGCCCCCGCCCCACCACTGTGATTCTCTCTGTGCAACATACAGCTATCTAACTGGTTTCCACTGTTGTTTTCTACGTTCTTAATACATTACTATCTATAGTGAATATTCTCCTTCTCGGACACTCCACAATTCGGTGACGAGGCTCGTCACCCATCCCATATTACGTCTCCTTCCCAATGTCCACTCCCACCTGCTTGGACTTGCCATCCTCCTAGAGCCCTTGTATTCCTCCGTGCCCCACTTTCATCCCCTCGGTCCCCGGACCTTGAACTGTTTCTTCCTTCTTCCTTCTCCATATACACATGGAAACGGCATGTAAACTAGCATGCATGGGGCGAGGATGGAACTGAAAACACGCAGTTGTTGTTCGCAGCTCTTCGGTTGTATACAGTGATGCCATATTCTATTGACCCCGCAGCCATTGCAACACTTGATATGAAACCGGACCGTTAAGTACTATACCCCCGTGACTGCTTGTGCATGGCGTGGTGATGAGTCGAAGGTGGTTTGTGGTTTTCCTGATACATAGGTGAGGCATATTTCCAAGCCCTGTTGACGACATTCGTGCGTAATAATACCTCATGCCCAACATTCGTACATGTGTTCCCCTAAGATTACATAGGGTAAAGTGTAGATGTGGAGACAGTGCGTGCGTGACTGTCAGGTAATTGAATGGATGTGTCATTTGGGTCTCCACAGTGGAACCCAGCAACTCAGAGTCATTGGTACACAGCTCGCTCCACTGACCCTCACCATGGATTCAACGGAGGAGAGCGGATGAGAAATACGACGGAAGCGGGGGTTGAACGGAATCTTTGCTGAAAGTTCGCAGTAAAAGTAGATCGACTTCGTGAACAGTCGGGTGTACGTCGGTGACGTCTGACAAACTATGTAATAGAATTGCGTTCTGCCAGGGAGAATGTTTCAGCCTGATCTGGGATAACGATGAGTTGGCGTGTGAGTGCATGGTCTACCCGGAGCTACGTGATGGTGGGACAGGGTTCAGAGAACCAACTACTGGCAAAATTGGAAAAATTCAAATAACGTCGCTAGCATGACGAAAGCTAAGAAAAGGAACCAAAGGAAGAGAGAAACGAGAGCTCACCGGCCCTCGGACTTTAATGGAACGACTCCAAGTTGGAGAGAGATCTTTATTTTGTATACCGAAACGTCAACACACGGTCGCCCGAAAACGAGCAAGACTACAGCCACCCAATTTGGGTTACGGTCCATACGTACAAAAGATCGCATGCTGAGCGTTATCAAGCTTCATCTCTTCTCTTGACCACCGCGTGTTAGGTGAGTCTTCTGTCTCCCCGAGTCCCCACCGTCCTCTGTCGGACCGCAGCGGTCTGCGACTGGCGATGTGCGAGGCTGTTGATAATGCTTCAGCAAATCACATGGACATCTACACCATCAACGCACCCGATCGAGGCTGATCTGCCTTGCTGGCTAAGCAGGAAGGTGGTCAAATGTGATTACCTTCGGCGTTGCGCGGCCGGGTTTTGGGATCATCCCGAGTCCACCGCTCTTTCCTAACTTGCTCCCACTATCCGTCGTAACGTTTACTCATGGCCACCAGACTGGCTCAGGTGTACGGGCATCTATCGGATCAGAAGGATAACACTAACAACATGAGTACCATCGGTACGTCAAACTATGAGCGACGAACACGCGCTGACCACGCCGTGCTTGACAGATATATTCCAGAGTGTCCCTCTGGCCCCGCCCGACAGGTGTGCACTGCTTTCGTTGCCGTCCGAAGGAGTGCTGAGCACCGGAGGTTGATAGCATTTTCAAGCTGATCGCTGCCTACCAGGCAGACACGTTCCCTCAGAAGGTCAACGTGAGTGCTGGAGCGTACAGGGACAACGATAACAAGCCATGGGTGCTACCCGTCGTCAAAAAGGTGCGTGTGGTGATAGCCCCATGACCCAACAACTCGTTTACTTGAACCACACAGGCGACAGAAATCTTGCTGAATGACCCCACCCTCGATCATGAATACCTTTCCATCATCGGATTGCCTGCCTTCACCTCGGCGGCCGGAAAGCTGATTCTCGGAGGAAATTCTCCAGTCATATCCGAGGGACGTCTTGCCAGCGTGCAGACCATTTCCGGTACAGGAGCAAACCATCTCGCCGCCCTGTTTCTCAGTCGCTTTTATGAATTCAACGGTCGCAAGGAGGTTTACTTGTGCAATCCCACGTGGGGTAAGTGGATGGACCAGAATTGTGGCTCATGCAGGCAGGTGAATGATTCGCTGCGCAGTTAACCACTATGCCATCTTCAAGAACGTGGGCATCACGCCTGTCAACTACCCCTATTATGATCCTCGAACACTCGGTGTGGACTTTGAGGGTTTGAAATCGACATTTGAAAATGCCCCACCCGGCTCTGTGATCTTATTGCACTCCTGTGCCCATAATCCAACCGGGATAGATCCCACTCGTGAACAGTGGAAGATCATCGCAGAGATCATGCTGTCGAAAAGGCATTACGCGTTTTTCGACAGTGCCTACCAGGGCTTTGCCAGTGGCGATTTGGACAATGATGGCTGGGCAGTGCGGTATTTTGCAGAAAAGGGAGTGCCGATGCTTATCTGCCAGGTGAGCGGCTGTGTGGAGGTGTTCCTCGGAGGCCAAGTATTGACAAATCGAGCCAACAGAGCTTCGCAAAGAACGCTGGGCTGTACGGCGAGCGAGTGGGGGCACTCCATATGATTGCTTCGTCGGAAGACGCCGCGAAGAGAATTAAAAGTCAGCTTTCGGTGTTGCAACGGAGCGAGATCAGCAATCCGCCAGCGCATGGTGCTCGACTTGTGAGGGGAAATTCGATGGCCTTTTTTTTATATAGGGATGCTGATGGATGTGTGGCAGATGTCGTTGATTTTGAACGACCAGGAGCTATTTGCGGAATGGGTCAGAGACATCAAGACGATGGCCCACCGCATTATTTCCATGCGGAAAGAGCTGTACAGGCTGCTGACGGATGAGTTCAAGACGCCGGGAAACTGGGAGCATATCGTGAAGCAAATTGGGATGTTTAGGTGCGACCCAACACGAGTGATGGATGTCCGGTTACTCATCATTGGTGGATAGCTTTACCGGGCTTAATCAACAGCAGTCGGAGACGCTGATAGAGAAGGCACATGTGTATCTTACGAGCAACGGGAGGATATCCATGGCGGGGCTGAATACGCACAATATCAGGTACTTTGCAGAGTGTCTAGACAAGGTGGTGAGGGGCGAGTTGTAAGAGAAGGATGATGGAAGCCAATAGAATACTGACGTGACGTCATCGCGCGTGCCTGAGGGATGATGACATCATATGCCAAATCCGGACATTACCACTTTCTGATGCAATTCACCTTTTCGGAATCAAAATTTTCGTGGAAACCTGCTGTTGCACGCTCCTCCTTAGTCTCCGGGGAGCGCGTTTTTCTAGTTGAACTCCCCCCGGGCACGGCCACACTCTCGTGGGGGCAGTCTAGTCCACGGACGTGCGTCTATCCATCCCAACTGCTAGTGATGATCCGTCGTCTATAACGTCTCGTGCCACAGATCACTGCCGCACTGCTGCACGGCTGTCGAGTAACAACAGCTTGCTTGCGTCATCTATCGGCCATAGCTGATTCCCCCGCAGTCGACTGTCCGTCGTCCTCGTGTCCTTCATACTCGCGTTCTCCCGCGCTTCTTCACTGTGAGGCCTTTAAAGCAGGCCTCTGCCAAAGTCTGTCTGTTTCACTTCCACCGCGTCTGGAATGTTATTCATGGGCCACATAGTGTCGCTTGTCGATTTCCAACACTCGTGTCCCCCAGCACAGGTGTCACCCACACTGGAGCACTCAAATCATCCGCAACCTCCCCCTCCGAACCACATAAGTTTGTCCGCTCCCCAGGTACTAGGCGCGTCGGTTCCGTCTCCTCGTCCCTCGCCGCCGCCGCGAGATAACCCGTTCGATTCCCCTCCCTCATCGCCACCCCTCCCCTTTTATACTGCACCTTCCACCCCCCTGACCTCTCCGCAGGCAGAGGATCCACCGCTGGACCCACCTCCCCTTTCGCTTCAGCTGGTTTCCGAAGCAGCAAACAGACTCCGCGATGGCTTTCGTTCCGCCTCTCCCGCGCCCTCCCCAGGCGAAATTGAGACTATGTTTCCAGTCGATGCACATCCCGGGCCAGAGAGCGCACTCGACTTTACGCTAGATGACGAGGGTCTCAGCACTCTCGAAAAGATATATCTTTTCTCTCGCAGTAGATCTGCACATCACAGGTAACGCTCATCTTGTGTTTTTTATGTGGTGCAGCTTTCGGACCTTTTTTTTGTTGTTGCACAGGGTATTTATTTCGCATGCATTACCATCATTCCTCGCACAGGTCACCCCACTCGAGGCTGTCGAATACGTTTTGCCCCTGCTTCCCAGTTTAGCAATGGATGAAGGTGTGTCTCACGCGTGATGTTGTCTCCACACCTTACGACATCACCTTAGACGAGGCCGTCAAGGAAGCACTGGCTTCGGAACTCATTGGGATCTTGTGGTCGTTCCTCACGGTGGGGCCTTTGTCTGATGTTCCTTTCTCTACTTGGACTTATGACGCCCTTCTGCAGCGATGCCAGGTAGTTGAGGATCCGACGGAATCGGCCAGCTTTGAAACTGGCTATCAGCAAAATTACATCGACGGCGATGTCACGCTCATATCTGTACAGGCATTTACACCCATCTTGGGAACGCTCCTCCTGAGCCCGAATGGCATGGTTAATGGCCCATCTCGGTGTGCTGTCGTGGATCTACTGGCTCGGATTAGGAAGGCAGATCCTGCTGAAGAACAGGGTATGGATATCCATCAATCCGCGGATGAGCCCTACGGTCTCTTTGGAAGGCGACAAAGGAGATTGTTCGAAGAGGAAGTTCTCCATCAACTCGTCATTGGAATCGGACGGTTGGACGTTCCTGCAGAAGAAGAGATCGCCGAGGTTTGGTACGATGCATCTGCGCGTACCCCTGCAACAGAAATTCCAGGACAAGCCGCGATGTCTAAGCAGCCGGGCCTCGAAGATACCACCTATGATCCCAATGTTAACCCCTACTTTCCTCCTCCCCCGTCCCCCTCATCGACCCCCCCTATATCCCCTCCCTCACCAGTTTTATCCACCTCTATCTCAGCCCAGTTACCTCAAGTATCGGTAGTCCCCCCCAGCCCTCCACTCGGCGTCATCTCCCTCCCCTCAGAATTTTCGACATTGGATCCCCCATCACCCATCACAAGTATTTCATACCATTACGAGGGCGGAGGTTCGAGTCCGACAAGACTATCTGGTCCACAAACACCCCCACCAGCGGCGGTCCCTCAGTTGCAAACTGCGGCGGAGCATCACGATACGGAAGATGAGATTGACCCCAGCGAGCAGGCTGCTGTGGGACGGCTATCAAGTATGAGCTTGATAGCTGCTGTGACAGCAAGTAGTACGTTATCCCGTTTTTTTTTCATGTTGTGAAACAGTCTAATGGTAGACAAATTTGGAATAGGTTCATTACGGCCAGATACACAACGTGCCTTCGTAAGGGAGGTGGAGCGTGCGGGGAAGGATCCAGTGCATTGGGTGAGGCGAGAAGCATCATTTGCGCTTGGTGCACTTGCCAAAGTCGTGCCAGAAGAAATAATCATTTTATCGCTGGTAACATTTATTCCTATATTGTTTCATATACAGGCTTATACTCGTGAAAAACCAGCTTCCTTTATTCGAATCTTTGAGATCAGATTCGGTGTGGCATGTCCGCCATTCTTCCCTATTCGCCCTTCCCGCTGTCCTTTCTCGTCTATCGCCACACCTGAGGCGGTCTGTCGCTCTTTCGACTGTCGTTCCGCTCTGCAAGGATGAGTCTCCCACAGTACGTTCCGGTGTGCTGGAGGCCCTGGGAGAAGTGATGTATACTTTTCACGTTGACCAGGGTGGACCGCCATCAGAGCTGCTTCGGCTGTTTCTTGGGCGCGAAAAGTCTGTCATCGGGGAGCAACGACCGGGTGTCGCATACGGAATACCATGTCAGTTGTGGCCAGGTACGGAAGAAACGCCTCATGCTAATTATTAAAGCATGGCACTCACGTTTGCACTGCACCAGTGTTGGATCTGAACTACTTTGACGACCCTGCCCGTCCGCTCGCGTGTGCGTTCAATTACCCCGCTGTGGCACTCACATTAGGGCCTGCCAGGTGGGGAGAACTGCGAGGATTCTATTTGACGTTGGCTCAGAACAGGTCTTCCAAAGTTCGGAGAACGCTTGCAGCCAGCCTCGGAGAGTTGGCCCGGATTATTGGGCCAGAGAACGCTGCGCGTGATCTCCTCCACGTTTGGTGGGATGCCATGCGGTGTGATGAAGACGGTGATATCCGACTGAAGGCGATCGAGGCACTTCCGCTATTTGTCGAGGCGCTTGGAGAAGGGAGAGCGCGGGATGATATCTTTTCCGGGCTAGTCAAGATCTGGGAGGAGGGTTGGCTTTCACGGAGCTGGCGCGCGAGGGAGCATCTTGTGCAGGTGCTTCCCGATCTTGCTGGTTCGCCGAGTCATCCCGATTGCGTGCATCTCCTTGTGCTGAAGGCGCTTGAAGATGGTTTCGGAACAGTGCGAGATGCCGCGATAAATGTGGTACGTATTGATTCGTTATTAGGAGTACATTGTTCACTTTTTTTTTTCTGCCAGTTCACCCGCATTTGTGCCGATCGCGATGCGTGGACGGTGGTTTTCGACCGTCTCCGTCGGGCTGTCATCTCCTTAGCATATTCCTCTTCGTATCGTAAACGCATGACGTGCGTGATCTGGTTAAATGATGGTGACCCTCACTCTGACTAAAGCTTTTTTTTATTTAGTTATGTCGCTCTTCAACAATCTCTCGTTTCACTGACCCAAGAAAACGCATTTGTCATGGATGATACTAACTGGGAAGTGCTTGGGCTGCTTGTTGATGATAGCGTCGTGGGCGTCCGCATTGGCGTCGCTCGACTAGCCAAGACAGTATATGGTAAGCACCACTCGGGCGCTGAATTGCAGGTGTGCATCATTCACGGGTGGTGGGGACGATATAGACCAGCTGACTCACTCCATCCGATACGTTCCTCAGCGGATAACTGATCTGGTGGACCGTTTGCGTCGCGACATATCAGCAGAAGTGCGATCGTATGTTCCAGGCGCCGGGGATATCCATGTCGAAACCGATGGGCCGGTGCCGACCCAGTCCAGGGTATTCGCAACATTTTCGCGTCCGCCGCCGGCGATGAATCGACTGCAAACCCACACATGGCCGAACCAACAATAAAAACGGTCCCGCAGGGTCGATGTCCCAGCTGCCTTCAGTGCTCTCTTGGTTATCCCGGCCAATTCTATTTAATCAATTGACCCTCCTGTTACACTAAGCATAGCTACACCGCATACTGTATCGTACATCTTTTTTTCGTATCATACTGTAGAGATGCTATTCAACAAAGTTTTCAATTGTTCTCAGATCTGAGCAGTGACCCTGTCTCACGTGACAGTATGTTTTTTTTTAGTTATCCCCAAAAGGCAACGGTCTCCGTCGCCGACTGCCATCATCCCATGAAGCACGCGAAGCCGGTTCTTTGCACAAATCGGCCTCCAGCAGCGTCAACGCTCTTTACTCTCTATGCACAAGACGTTGTAACACCCAACATGACAAACCTTTTACTTGTCGGTCGTTACATACTCTTCTGTGAGCTCGCCTCAACCTTTCTTTTGGCCCCCCTCGTGTCCTGACATGGCCAATTTACAGGCTTATTCGTGATATGCAATGCGATGATATGCATATCTGCTGCATGGAACCATAGTCTCGCCTTTTCCTACCAGATATGTACGTCGTCAATGCACACCAGCCTTAATTCATGGTGCTGATTGGCAACCTTTACACAGTGCAAGTCGATATCTACCTCGCCTTCCTTGGCGCCTTCGCTCTGGTCTTCGTCTTCACCCTGTACGTTTCTCTCTATCGACGAGGTAGGGCACGACGCTGACGAGACGGTAAAGCGTTTTCGTCGAGCTTCTCATCAAGCATCCATTCACCACACGGATATGGTTTGAGTGCACGTGGATAGTGCTCTTTTGGCTCATGGAGCTCGGTACGTTTTCGGTGGCTCCTTTGTCTTATTATTATCGTTGCTCATCGATTTTGGATAGCTGGCGCCACAGCGGTGACTTTGCTTTTGAACAATGAGCAATGCAGTTTCAAAGGTGCATGACGACGCCCTAACCGCTGTTTCGGGGTGCTGATGTGACGGTTTCTCTTTGTCCAGGCATCGTCAGCTTTCAGTCGCTTTGTACCTCTGCGCATCTCCTTGTCGCTTTCACTTGGATATGTACTGGCGTCCGTGCGTTTCATTTCAAGTCGCCTTTTATATGCATGGGCTTATTCTTTTTTATCGTAGTGCTTGCCTACCTCATCGTTCTCATCTCCACCACCGTCTTTTACCAACAAGATAATCCCGATATCTGGAGCTCAACTGTTAGGCGCCTCCGCTGGTCTGTCGGTCGCCAATCCCTCTGCACTCCGCCCAGCTCGCCTATTATGTCTCCGAAGCGCATTGGTCCCCTCCCTGGGGTCACCTATGCGCCTCAGCCTGTCCGCCCGATTCCCAGACCTGTCTACCATGGTCAGCCGGGTCTGGGCTCCGAGTACGAGATTGAGCGATACAAGTCTCCCCAGAATCAGCGCATGCCGGTATCGGAACAGATGAGCGTTGAGGCCAGGGATTCACTTCCCGAAGCTGTTCCAATCCCACTATCTGGACAAGCACATGTCCTCGCTGCTCGACGTCTCCCCCAGCCGCCACGGCCGCCACCGTCACCATCACCGCCTCCGCCTGCGGTCGTGCGTCCCTCGGGTGCACCTCCTCATCCCATCTATGACTCATTTGCTGCCGTGCGGAAACTGCCTTCCACTATTACGTATGCCAACCGACCCGGGGCTCAGCAGGCAGAACAACCCGCGGCACCCTCTCACCCTTCTCTTCTCGGAGACTGGCCACGCCGGGACATCATGGAACAACCTGTCAAGCACAAGCGGCGGACACGTGATACCCTGACTTCCAGAGGCAGTGGTGTACCGTCCACTATCCAGCAAACTGCGACTGCAAGCGTCACTTCGGCCGATGCGGGTCATCCTGGCCGTGGGGCTCCATCTTCGGCGCAGCCGCTTTTTGACGAGCCCCGTGCGAGGAGACCCTCTGGACCGAGATTACGTATCCCGTCCAATGACAAGGATCTGGCTGTGACGTCGCAGTGGCAGGTACCGCCTTGATGCTCCAGGCTCCCACTCTTTTATTAGTCTGTGGGCAGTGCCGCACAGGGCTTGTAGGTGTGACGGTGTCACCTTTGTACCCTTAGAGAAAGGGATAGATGGGATGGGTGCTGCTCCGTGTATGTACTATATTGATTGTGGATCCGGGATTACTTACAGTGTAACATGTTATTTTTGTATTAAAAAAAATGTCCGTGAAGGTGTTGAATCTGATCTTGGGACACGCAACATGTGTGTAAGAGTGAACGCATAAGTCAGTTGTGTTTTGGATGTGTGTATGTACAGCATCCTCGAGATCAATTAAGCTGCTAGAGCTGTTCCACTCGATCAAAGATCCAGATGCTGACCTCGGATGGTGTACATGGTGTCTTGATGTTGGGAGAATGTATGGCTCACTTCATTTGGAGTGGTTGTACCCGTCGTGGAAGTGAGTGGCTGGCTTGCGCCAAGCATCATCCCTTATGAGGCCCTGCGCTCGGAAATAATTGAATTCCTCGCAGTAAGGTAGGGGGATCAGTTACTACTACAGATTGGGAGTCTGAGACCGTCAGGACGACGTACCTCCCGTGCGATCAAGTACAAAAAATTGCGATAGCTTGGACACGATCGTTTGGTCATTGGCATGGCAGATACATATGCCGGCTTCTAGTGCCGGTGATACGGGTCCCGGCTGTGGCAGTAAAGAGATATATTTTCGATACGTTGAAGATAGTTTGTGGGAT
>Ga0307518_10000306_pt1 | contig 37027 bp, 15 predicted proteins | sample 25_EM_MG_FD_203889 | JGI IMG/M metagenome (GOLD analysis project Ga0307518, IMG submission 203889) | Populus trichocarpa ectomycorrhiza microbial communities from riparian zone in the Pacific Northwest, United States - 25_EM | ecosystem: Host-associated > Plants > Roots > Unclassified | place... | reverse complement strand
GTTTTTCTGATTCATCTATAATTTTTTTTTTATATGGATGAAATTTATTTTTTAAAATAAAATAAAAATTATTTTTAAATAATATTTCTAATAGATGCCTTGCATGATTTTTCTCTCCTTTTATTTTATTTAATCAATTTAATTTGTGTTTTTATTGCTATTATCATTTGCTTAAATAAAAAAATATTTTAAAAAATAAATTTTACAAATATAATCAGATAAATATCTTATCTTTTAAAATTAAATAAATTTTAAAGTTAGATGTAGTAGTTATTTTATCATCAGTTTTTTAGATATAAAACATTTCATCCAGACCTCTTGATTTTGATAATTCTAAAACATTTCATCAGATTTTTCTCCCCTTTTATTTTATTCAAGTTAATATAACTAGATTAATCGACAATCTAATATAACTAGATTAAACTAGTCGACTGATTAAGAAAAAAAAATTAAAAATAAAGAAGCTAACTAGAGCGTGTTCCCCGTGCAGTGCAAAGACAGGACTAACACGACTGTTACGTAGGCAATGCATTTAATGCACAATGATGGGCCCACCACGTCGCTAGTTCAAGAAGAAGCTCAAAGTCGGGGAATTAGAGTGCCGCCAGCCGCCAGCCGCCATGAAGAAAATAAAGCTGGAATCCATACGCCCGAGGAAAGCCGTTGATGAAAGACACCGAATGAATTGATGGGTGAGGGTCCATCCACACAGCCCCAATAATGAACAGAACAGCTTCCAAGCAACAGCCAGGGCCAGGTCGAGAAGAAGAAGCATAGAGGAAAGACAACTATTACAATCCACTGTTCTCCACATATTTTAGTGTTTTCGCTGTAATCTGTAATGCTTGGAAAGCCAATCGTGAAATATATCTTGATATGAGGATGTGCAGGAGTAATTCTAACCATGGCTGGATTTTATAATTAGTTAAATAAACTATAATTAAGTTATATTATGCACTCGTATGTATATACAATGGGTTCTTGAATTTTCCGGTATATTTAGGGGGTGTCTGAGAGTATTAAAACAGTTGTTTTTTAAAGTGTTTTTTTAAAAAATATATTAAAATAATATTTTTTTTATTTATTTTTAAAAAATTATTTTTAACTTCAACACATAAATTTTTAAAAAACATCAAAAAATATTAATTTAAAATACACTTTTAAATCACAAAAAGATGCTAATATTTGATTTAATGTACATGCTTCATGTTTATAAAAAGTCTCTTTCATCCATGGCATGCTAGTCAATCAATTGAATCAATGCTTATCAAGTGGCCATTCATATATTGGTTAACGTGCTCTAGGTTCCCGTGAACTTTTGATGTCTTTTTCATACAAGTGACCCTTCATGAAAATAAATAAATAAATATAATTTTTTTTTCCTTAAATTACAACTACTCTTACAAGTTGGTTTCGATTATTAAAGACTATTTTTTAATAAATAAACAGTAATGAAGTTTAAGTTGCAATAAAAGAAGTGTTTTTTTTTCATCACTTTTGCTAAAAAAAATTAATTGTAGAAAAATGTTATTGTACATTAAAAAGGTGTTTCAGAACTACATTGTATCAAAATCTTTTTTTTTTCCTTGTAAATAATCTTAAAGGAAAAAACCACTTGTATTATTTTAATGCATTAAATAAAATAATTTTTGGTTGAAGGTGCTTGAAAATCTAATTTTTTTTTAAATTAACTAATCCTTTTTGTATTCAGATACAAATAATCTTAAGAGGTATTTTTGTTTATTAACACCATTTGAAAAACAAATATTGGCTAAATAACACATGTAGAAAAAGTTTTGATGAGATCACATTGTTTAATACATGTCACAATTGAAAAACATGATATTTTTTATATGAAACTAATAAAAAACATGGTATTTTAAATAAATTATTAAATGAACGAGCACGAATCACAATAAAAAGAGAGGAAAAAAAAAATAGAGAAAGAGGGGGAAAATGAGAAAGATTTAAGAGACATACTAAAACTTTGATTACGGTACAATTTATACCATAAAAAAGATCTCGACAAGATAAATCCAACGACATCAAGAAGGGTCACTAACGGTGATCGAAGTGGACCACACTCTTCATCCAAAGACAAGTGAATAATTACAGTAAGAAGAGAAAAAAAAAGAAAGAAAGATACTCTCGAAGGCACGTCGAAACTTTGATTATGACACCACTAGTACCATAAAAAATATCTCGACGAGATAAATCTAATGATATCAAGGAATGTCACCAATGATGATCGAAGTACGTCACACATAACAGACAACTCACTTGTTTTTTGGGAAGAGTGTAGCTCACTCCAATCATTATTAGTGATAATATTAATGGTGTCATAATTGAAATTTTAATGTGACTTCGAGATCTTTTTTTATGTTTTGTTTCTCTCTTTTTTATTCTCAACTTGATTTTTACCTACTCATTTAATTTTTTTTAATATTCTATTATTTTCATCAGTGATATTTCAAGATGTGCACGTTTAAAAATTTATTAATTGGCCAGAATTTATTTCAATGTGTTATTTAAATATTTTTTTAATAGTACTTGATTTAAAAAAATCTTAAGCAAATAGCATCCAGATATCTTAAAAGTACATTATTACATCATCAAAAACGTCATCAGAAAGCGTCACTTTCCATTAATTCGAGTTTTTTTATTGCCAATTTGCCTATGTTGATAATTATACACCAAGTCACCGACATGTACCTTTTCTTTCTTTATTTATCAATTATTTTCTTTTTCTAACTCTTTTAATACAGTTCTTTTGCCGCTATATAAATTCACAGCTCTTATTCCAGTAGCATTGAATCAGAACCTTTTTTTTTCTTGTATGAGAGAAGTAAAGAGAGTGAAGAAATTAATGAGTGAACGCAGCACGCCAACATCTGCAGGCAAAGGTTATGGCATGCCCACCTCAACTTCCTTTGCTAAACACCCGCTGCCACGGGGGCAGACCAAGAACAAGATGTTACTCGGGGTACTCCAATTCTTATCAGCGTCATCAAGCTCGAAAAAGTGAAGGCTTTTGAAATAACTGAAAGAATGGGAGACGTCATTTTCTTTCAATTGATGGAAATTTCCCTCTGTAGCACTATGTAATAAAAATCCATGGGCTTTATGGGTTTTGTTTTTCAGAAAGGTAGGATGCCTTGTATTATGTAATTGTTTCGTCATCGAGTTTCGGCTTGGTCTCCCTTGCCTTGCTCTTGCTATTGCTACTGTCTCAGCTTTTCTCCTTGGTTGCTCTCTTATCCCTCTGTAGCACTGTGTAATAAAATCCATGGGCTACATGAGTTTTGTTTTTCAGAAAGGTAGGATGCCTTGTATTATGTAATTGTTTCGTCATCAAGTTTCGGCTCAGTCTCCCTTGCCTTGCTCTTGCTATTGCTACTGTCTCAGCTTTTCTCCTTGGTTGCTCTCATTATCCCTCTGTTGCACTATGTAATAAAATCCATGGGCTTCAGGGGTTTTGTTTTTCAGAAAGGTAGGATGCGCCTTGTATTATGTAATTGTTTCGCCATCGAGTTTCGGCTTAGTCTCCCTTGCCTTGCTCTTGCTATTGTCTCAGCTTTTCTCCTTGTTTGCTCTCTTATCCCTCTGTAGCACTGTGTAATAAAATCCATGGGCTACATGAGTTTTGTTTTTCAGAAAGGTAGGATGCCTTGAATTATGTAATTGTTTCGTCATCGAGTTTCGGCTTCGTCTCCCTTGCCTTGCTCTTGCTATTGCTACTGTCTCAGCTTTTCTCTCCTTGGTTGCTCTCATTATCCCTCTGTTGCACTATGTAATAAAATCCATGGGCTTCATGGGTTTTGTTTTTCAGAAAGGTAGGGTGCCTTGTATTATGTAAATGTTTACCCCTTCGTCATCGAGTTTTGCCTTAGTCTCCTTGCCTTGCTCTTGCTCTTGCTACTGTCTCAGCTTTTCTCCTTGGTTGCTCTCATTAGCTGTCCAAGGTATCTGATAATATGGCCTGAGTAATCAGGGGGGGAAGTGTTAAACCTTCTTGCTTCGCTTTAAAATATTTTTGAAAATATTTTAAAATGTTTTCTTTTAAATTATGTTTTTATTTTTTAAAAAATTATTTTAATGTGATAATATACAAATATATATTTTAATTAATATTTGAAGTAACACACTCACACACCAAAAAAATAAAATACAATAAAAAAATATACAGGTTAATTGCTTTTAAAAATTTTGTTTCAATTTTACAAATGTTTCATATTTAGAAAATCTAGTTTAACTCAATATATTATCTTATTAATAATAGAGCCTTAAATATTTAAAATATTTTATTTAATCAATATTACCTAAACATAGTTGACATTAATAATTAGGAGTGGTAGTGGATATAGTGGGTCCAATCTAATTTTAGATATTTTATAAAATATAAACATGATTTATTCATTTTTTTTTTAATTCCATTGAGTTAGATAAATATATGAGGCTGGGTTAAAAGTTTTGTGAATATTATATCTATTTATGGGTTAAACATATCAATTTATTTTTATTTTTTGATGATCTTAAAAAAATATCATGTTGGAATTGTTAGAATTAAATTAGACCTTTAAAATACATATATTAAAGATAATATAAAAATTATTATAATTTTCATATAAAAACAAGAAAAACAAAGATCACAATTAAGTATTTTGTTAAATAATTAAGGTGTAAAATAATATAAAAAAAGACTAGTAAAAAAATAATTAAGGTGTAAAATGATATAAAAAAAATAGTAAAAACAAATTATAAAGTACTTTTGGGTTTGTAATTTCACTAGAAAAATAAAAGTTCAATCAAAATTTTTAAAATTTTCATTTGTTTTTTTTTGTTATTAAATAAAAAAAATATTGAAATTATAAAATGTTCTTCTAAAAAACACAACTATAATTTTTGAAAAAATAAGAAATAGAAAGAAAGGCAAGAGAATGAGAGCCAGATATTAGTGTGGAGGGGAAAACAATTTACCGTTTAGTTCCTCAATTTTTGTGTGCGTGAAGCATACTACATCCTGTATTTAGTGCGTTAAAAAAATAAAATAAAAATTATCTAATTATTAATAGATTTACCATTATTTTTCAAAACTTGATAGGCAATTCCAAGGCAATTCGAATTAGGATGTAGGTGTAATTTTTTTTATTGTATTTTTTTAATTTCATTCTTTATTTTTTTGAATTATCTAATTATTTATTTTTATTTAATTTTTATATCAAATTTAATCCTTATTATTTTGAATACTATTTTTTCTAATTGATTTTTTTAATTTTTTCTCCAATATTTGATTTTAAATTAATTATATGTCAAATTTAATTTTTATTATTTTCATTGTTATTTATTTTATTTTGAATTTTTATTAAAACTGATTACTTAGCATTTTGTAAATCTAGAATTTTGCTATATTATTTTTTAAGGTTTGTCTTTTATAGGGTTGATTTAGAGCTCAAAATCAAGGTCACAAGTTTCGAATGTTAACACGAGTTGACTTTGATTTTTTTAAAAGTCTTTTTTTTTTAAACTGATTTTTTTTTAATTCTTCCTACAACATTTGATTTATAAGGATTTGACATTTATATTTTTTTTCACTTTTTTTTCTATGAGATTATCTTAATTCTGTATCTAAGATCATAAAGTTAGCGAGTTAACCTGAGTTAACTTATACTTTTTTTCATATATTGCTTTTTTAATGAATTGTTTTATAATTTTGCGCTTAAACTTTGAGTTGTATAATAATTGAGCTTTATAATTTTATTCAGTTTGTTTTCATAGTTGTTTTTATGTTGTTATTTTTTTTAATTTATTTATGGTGACTGCATTTTATTATTCATATTATTTAAAATATTGGTACTAAAGATACATCTTTAAAATTATTTGAAAAAAAAAAGATTTGACACGCGAACGATAAAGTAATTTCTCTGTACTATCGGACCAAATAAAAACTTAACAAATGTTATAGAAAGGTGCCTTGATTTACGAAGGAATGGTCTGAAATTTTATTTAAAAATTAAATAAACAGGTACCAAGAATCTGGTCACCATACGGCACTTCTTCCTACATCATCATCCTCCTTCGCCATGATGAATATTGATGTTAATAATTGGGACATTCTGTGGCCAAGTTGCAACTAAACCCGTCGGTTCTTGTTGATAAAGTTTAGGCACCAACGGGGCCCTTTCTTTGTCAATATATGCATTCAGGCATAATTTTATGTCCATATAAGCCAACCAGCTCAGGCCAAGGCTATGGCGTCTCCTCCTCTTCCAGCTTTGCTAACCTCCCGCCGCCAAGGGGCAACCAAGAACAATCTAGTCAAATTTTTTTGTCAATAACCTGTGACAAAAATTATAAATTTTTGTTATTAAATTTTTTGCATTCAGGCATATTATTATTATTATTAATTTTTTAAAAAAATATTATTGCTATTGAAGAAAAATTATAAATTTGATTTGAAGAGTAAAATTAAAAATTATATGAATTTGTGTCAGACATGTTTAATATTATTATTAATATTATAAATATTATTATTTTCATTATTATTAATAAATATGAAAAAAATTATTATTATTATTACTATTATTAAATTTTTAAAAAAATATTATTACTATTGAAGAAATAGGTCTGGCACGAGAGTCACCCAAGTAACTTGGGTTAGGCAGGAGTGTAAGATCCAAATAACAAAGCTCTTGGGTTGGCTGCCAGACCCAAGGCTCTTGGGTCTGGCTTGGCCGGTAGACCCAAGTCGTTTTTAAAAATATAAAGTTTTTTTTTTATATATTTTTAAAAAATTATTATTGACCCGTTGTGGAGCGCGAGCTAATATACTAGTATTACCTAAACATAATTGACATTAACAATTAGGAGTGTTGGTGGATATAGTTGATTCAACCTAATTTTAGATATTTTACAAAATATGAACATGATTCATTTAATTTTTTTTGAATCTGAGCGAGTTAGATATATCAGGCTGAGTTAAAAATTTTGTGAATATTACATATATTTATGGGTTAAATATTAATTTTTTTTAATGATTTTAAAAAAATATTGTGTTGTAATTGTTAGAATTAGATGAGACATTTAAAATACATATATTAAAGACGATGTAAAAACTATTATAATTTTCATATAAAAACAAGATAAAAAAAATATCACATTTAAACATTTTATTAAATAATTAGTGTTTAAAATGATATAAATACATACTAGCAGGAAAAGATTATAAAGTTTTTAGGAGTTTGTGATTTGATTAGAAAAATAAAAGTTCAACCAGATTTTTTAAAATTTTCATTTGTTTTCTCTTGTTTTCTAAACAAAACATATTGAAATTATAAAATAACTATAATTCCTATAAAAACAAGGAATAGAAAGAAAGGAAAAATAATGAGATAAAATATTAGTATGGAGGCAAAAGAGAAAAATTATAGTTTACATCCTAATTTTTTATGCTTGTGTAACAACTTATATCCTGTATCTAGTGTGTCTAAAAAAAGTAAAAAAAAATTATCTAATTATTTATAGGTTTGCTATTATTTTTCAAAACTCAATAGATAAGTCTAATTTCGATTAAACTATAGGATGTCAAGGATAATTTTTTTTTTATTGTTTTATTTTCAATTTCATACATCATTCTTTTGAATTATCTAATCATTTTATTTTATTTAATTTTTATATCTAATTTGGTTTTTATTATTTTGATTGTTGTTTTTGTTCCTTTTTTTAATTGAATTTTATTTTCAATTTTTTCCTCAAGCATTTGATTTTAAATTAATTATATGTCAAATTTAGTTTTCATTATCTTTATTTCTATTTTTTTTATTTTGATTTTTAAAAAAAATTCATCACTTAGCATTTTGTTGATTTAAAATTTTGATGTGTTATTTTTTTAAGGTTTGACTTCTATAGGGTTGATCTAGAGCTCATGACTAGGGTCACAAGTTTCTAATGGTAACACGAGCTAGCTTTGATCTTTTTTAAGGTTCTTTTTTAATTTTTTTTTAATTTCTTCCTCTAAAATTTGATTTATTGGGATTTGATCTTTGTGTTTTTTTTTTTTCACTTTCCTTTCTATATGATTATCTCAATTTTTTATATAGGATTACAAGGTTGACGGGTTAACCTGAGTTAATTCATATCTTTTTTTTAATTGTTTTTTTTAATGAATTCTTTTTTTAATTTTGCTCTTGAATTTTAGGTTGTATAATAATTGAGTTTTATAATTTTATTTAGTTTATTTTCGACGAGTTTCATAATTATTTTTATGTTGTCAAATTTGTTTTCATTTATTTATTGTTATTGCATTTTATTATTCATGTTATTTAGATTAATCAAATTTATTAAAGTCGGTAAAGTTAATAACTCAATTTTCAAATTCTGTTTTTTAAGAATACTTATATCACTTTACCACTTTTTTAATACTGGAAAATTTTTTTGCCGTACGCAGCGTAATGTTGGCTATATCTAGTATAAAAAATATTGGTATTAAAGATGCATCTTTAAAATTATTTGAAAAAAATAGTTTGACACGCGAACGATAAAGTAATTTCTCTGAACTATCGGACCAAATAAAAACTTAACAAATATTGATGTAGTTTGTAAATAATAATAAAAAAACATTAGAAAAAAAAAAACATACCCTCCTAATATTTATAAATATATGTTTCTATTATATATAGTAAATTAAGCTATGATGAAAGGACTCTTCTAATAAGCTTTTTAATGCTATTATATGTATATTTATAGTATCAAAAGATGACACTTGGAACTTAATATGTCAGCGAAATTAATTAATTATTGAATTAATTTCATAATTAATTTTAATATTTATGACTGTTGAAATAAAACTGAATAACAACTATTCAGTTTAATTTTCAGTATACTGTTTGATCAACAGTCATACTGTTTCTTCAAACAATAATATTGATTGATTAACAATTATACTGTTTTATCGTTATATTTCAAGCATATAAAAACCTGTTATTACACATAAAACTACAAAAAAGTGTATATTATTTTCTTGGTCCTATCTTCTTATTTTTTAGAAGTTTAGATGATTTAGTTGTATTGTGAAGATATTGTCTTTGTATGAGATAAATAAATACCTTAAAAATAATATTTTCACATCTCTAAACTAACTCCATATTTATTTTCATCCTAAATAATTTTTTTTAAAAATGTTATAAAAAAGTGCCTTGATTTACGAAGAAATGGTCTGAAATTTTACTTAAAAATTAAATAAACAGGTACCTAGAATCTGGTCACCATACGGCACTTCTTATTACATCACCATCCTCCTTCGCCATGATGAATATTGATGTCAATAGTTTGGACATTCTGTGGCCAAGTTGCCACTAAGCCCGGTTCTTCTTGATAAAGTTTAGGCACCAACGTGGTCCATATAAATATATGCATTTCCTTCAGCCATAATGTTATGTCCATATAAATGGCTAGTGTAGTTCACTCTCTTAAAGAAGAGGAGGAAGGTAGAGAGGAAATGAGTGATCCAAACAAGCCAACCAGCTCAGGCCAAGGCTATGGCGTCTCCTCCTCTTCCAGCTTTGCCAACCTCCCGCCGCCAAGGGGCAAAACCAAGAACAATCTAGTCAAAGGATTGTTTTCATCATCAAGCTCCTTATCAGGCAAAAAATGAAGGCTGTGTGGGAAGAAAGGAGTGTAGCGCTGCCTGCCTGCGCGCTTGTGTGTAGGTTGTACTCTTTCTTCTCTCAATAATTGAAGTAGCCTTGGGTGCGCTGCGTGTGTGTATGCGTGTATGTTCCTTGTTAGAAAAGGTGTGAATTCATCATGATTAACCATGCTAAATTTAATTTCCTTGAAAAAAGAAGAAGAAAAAGACTACTAGTGATTGAGAAAATATCTTGGATTTCTTCAGTAGGGGAATTGTTCATGGGCATGTATATGTATATTATGTAGTAGAAGTGATGAAGAGCGCCTGTAAATTGAAGAGAAAAAAAATCTAAACAGTAATCGAATATCTCTTCAACTTGTGCTCTTTATCAATTTGCAGAAGAAATTGTTGTGATTTGTATATATCTATTTTTATCTTTAATAATAATTTATTGATTTTAATTATCAAATAAATAAATATCTCTTCGTAGTGAATTATATGTGCTACAATAACCTTCGTTAAGCAACAAACAGCATATAAATTGTTGACTATTAACGATCGATGATTAACAATTATTGATGCACTAGGGTGATAAGAAGCCTATTAGACAATGCAGCGTGGCCATTTGTTGTTTTTAATTATTTTGATACATTTATTAAAAATAAATTAAAAAAATATTATTTTAATATATTTAAAAAAATATTTTAAAAAACAATTACAACCACATAAAAAATAAGCTTCAAAATTGATCGGTACTGACTACGCGACAGTCAAATTGTAAAAGTAACAGGATATTGGAAGGCAAGGGATGGAAGTAAATGATTATCTTATTGATTTAAAAAAATCAAAAGCTCAACTAAGAAATCAAATGCTGAAGGATGAATTAAAAAAAATAATTTAAAATAGGACAAGAAAGGAATGAATTAAAAAAAATTAAAACAGGACAAAAATATCAACTCGAGTCAGCATGTTAAATTTACAATAATTTGTGAGGTCGGGATAACCTCATACAAAATCAATTAAATAAAACAATGGAGGTAAACTCTTAAGCAAATTAAAAAAATGAAAGACAAGATAGAAAAAAATTTGATAAAAAAACAGGAAAAAAACCCGAGTTAATTCGGGTCAACTCGACTAATCTGCTACTCGAGATATGAGATTGGAAAAACTCCATTGAAATGATAAAACTGAAAAAAAATCGATTAAAAAAAAAGACCGAAGTCAAACCGATCTAATTTTTTAGTCCTATGACCTGGGTTATAAGACTGGGTTACCCCATAGAAGGCAAACCCAAAAAAATCACAAAAAAAATTCTCAATTATCCAAAATTAAAAAAAAAAGTAATCAAAAGAATTAGGAGCAAGTTTGGTATAAAAAATTAAATGAAATAAAACAATGAGGGGCAATATTGAAAAATAAAATAAATCAATAAAGGATAAAAAATAACAATAAAAAAATAAAGATTAAATCTAGTATCATAATTAAATGAAATAAAACAATAAATGATGATATTGAAAAATAAAATAAATCAAAGAAAGGATAAAAAAATAAAAAATAACAATTAAAAGAATGAAAATCAAATTAGATAGATGAGAAAAATTGAAAAATGATGAAATTAAAAAAAAAATCAAATTTCTTAAATTATTTGAAATAAAACAAATAGTAATAAAAAAAATAATGAACATGTTTGAAGGAAAAAAATTGAAGGATTGTTTTGAAAAAATATAGGGGCAAACACGGAAATCAAGGGGGAAAAAGAAAAACAATGTTGTCAATACCAAACATAAGGTTTTGTTTTCCCACATGTGTTGTTATGGGATGAATCGGCCGTCAATTCGAATCAAATGACACCCTGAAAGCTATCGTTAGGCAATTGGAGGACGTGTCACACATTACTCGAATGACACGGATGCCTCTCAGCAACCCAAACACTTTTCAACTGAAAATAATATCTTATATTTATTAAAATTAAAATTATCCCTCCTTCAACATGAGAATAACCAAAATAACCAATGTGAAAAGACAACAAAAACCCTGCACACTAGTTTAATGATGTTTGATTTCAAGAGTAATTTTGTCATTTTAGTATTTTAAAAAATAAAAATGCTCCTAGCTATTAGTTTATTTATTTATTTGTTTGTTTGTTTTTATAGATAATGAAGTAGTTTTACTGTAATGTCCAATGGATCATGTGGTATAATTTTACTCCATCAATAAAGCTATTTTTTTCAAGGTTTAAGGTTAATATTAATCTAAAAATATTTTTTATATTAATTTGGATTATTTATTGAAATTATTAAATTTTTTTCTTTTTATGAGTTTTTATCTCGAGGGAAATCTTGAATTAAAAAGCTAATAATAATATTATAAAAAAAAGTTTAAAAAAATCACGTTGTAATTAGATAATATCAAAATCATGATAAGTTAGGTGGATGTCATGCTCATGTAATGGATCTGCCTTCAAGGGCTCCAATGCCAAACACACTCGCCAAGTTACGTGGGCGTCATGCTCAAGTAATGGGTCTGCCTTCAAGGGCTCCAATGCCTTCGACGATGATGTCACCGCATGGGAAATATTTCCACTTACAGCTGTATAAGCGTGGGACTCGTGGTGATGGTGAATTACATCCGTCGAGTACCGTGGTTTTTTGAAAAAATAAAGAAATATTTTAATTTTTTTATATTACTCAATTGTCTCCGTATAGTTCTATGAAAATAAATTTTTAAAAATAAAAAATATATTATTTTTATATATTTATAGATAAAGAATAATATGAAAACTAATTGTGGCCATATATTATCAAATAATATGTACATCTTTATCAGTCATGTCCTTGTGATCAGATGAACAAAAAGATTAAAATAAAGTAGTGATTGAATTATTGAGAAGGATAAACTTATTGGACTAGAAAATTGACAAAACCGACCAAAAATATAATTCAATGCCTCGCATCATGACAAAAATCTGCGGTCCCATTTTCTGACGTTTGGCCAAACCAAAACGCCACCCCGCCCAAGATAATTTCCCATCATTTAATATTGTTTTTAATTAAAATTAAAATTTTATAATTTATTTTGATTTACTTTTTATTATATTATTTTTATTTCATGATTAAGGATAATTTTTAATGGGTTAATCTAGGTTGACTTAACTTATTTTTGTGTCATTTTTTAATTATTTTTTTTTTATAAATTTCATCGATCAACATTAAATCTAACATGAGGTTATCTTAAGAATTGAGTTTCATAATTTATTTTGATTTATTTTTTATAAGGTTATTTCAGTCTCATGATCAAAGTCATGGATTTGACAAGTTAACCCGAGTTAAATTAGATTAATTTTTTTGATGAGGTTATCTCTGTTTGATGACCCAAGTCATAAGTTTGGTATATTGACTCAAGTTATTTTTTATATTTTTTAATTGAGTTTTTAATCTCATCCTTCAATATTGGGTTGATTGGGGATTGTAATTAGTAATTTGTTTGGATTTTCTTTTTATAAGGTTATCTTGTCTTATGATCCGGGTCGCAGGTTTAACTAATTAGCTCGGGTCACTCCTTTTTAAATAGATTTTTTTACAATTTCATCCTTCAGTATTTGGTTAATTGAGAATTAGGCTTCATAATTTATTTTAATTTTATTTCTATGAGGTTATTATAGTCTCACAACTCAGATCATGAATTTGACATGTTAACCCTGGTTTACTAAGTCAATTCAATATGTTGTTATTTTAATATTAAAAAAAGATGTCATCTTGAAATGTTTTTAGTCAAACAATGTTTTTACGGGTTGTATGAGCTGCTTTTGGACCCACAAAATCAATCGAGTTCATGGGGTCAACCCTCACACGATTTAAATTTTTTTCTGGTAGAAAAAACATTAACAACATCTAAATTTTTTTTTAATGTTTAATAAAAATTTGACCTAACTTACAACGTAACACGAGTTAATGATATAGTGATTTAACAAATGAACCGGTGAAAACATTATACTAATTTTTTCATTTTGTTCTTTAGAGGTTTTTTTTCCTTGCTTGTATTTTTAAATTGCAAAATTAATGGACAATTGCTTCATATTTATTAACCAGAGGAAAAATTAAAAGAAGAAAAACTAAGATGGACAATATAGAGAAAATAGGTGGTGCGTAATCCTTCAATTTTTCAAATGATACCTTTTCAGTTCCTTGAGTTTTTTAAAATTTCATTTTGATACAAGACTTTATTTTATTTTTTTCAACCCCTAGTTTGAGAGAAGAGTGAGAGAGTCATCAGATTCTATCAGTAAAGAGAAATTTTTTTAATTAACATTGATTTAGATTATCAAAATTATTGATTTTGATGTGAAAGTGTTCTATTATATGAGAATAGTTCTATTGAGATGTTTTTCATCATCAATATCACATGAGGTGGTAAATATACAGAAGAAACTTTATTAGAATTTAATAAAAATTGTAGTAGAGTACTTATAGCTTGTTTGACAGTATGATTGTGATTGCTTTTCAAATAACTTTTCGTGCCGAAATGCATGTCAATGTTTTTTCATTTTTTAAAAATTATTTTTGACATCAGCACATCAAAACGATCCAAAACATACAAAACATATTAAATTTTAACAAAAAAAAATATTTTGAATTTTTTGGGTGTCTAAGTAATTTTAAAAGATTATCGTACATGTTAAAAGGAATACATATATATATATATATATATATATATATATATATATATATATATAAATTTTAAAGTTATCAAATTAATCCTTTTTTTCTGAACAAAAAAACAAGTTTAATTGTTGTATAATTAAATTAAAAAGATTTAAATAGCTCCTCGTAACATGAGTTCAAATAGTTTAATATACATCTTTATCTCAACTTCCTAACTTGGTATAATTTGTAATTTATCTTATTTAACACACATATAAACTTTTTAGTTTCCAATTAAAAAATTTCTTGATGGTAAATACAATATTAACAACGCTTGCATTTTTTTGTGTTGAGAAAAAGAATTGCTTCATCTCATAGCATAGCACGGGTAATCAAACTAGCTAGGGTGATATCATTAACATCTCATCTCTCGTCATGCAATTTTCCACCATCCAACAGCTCTTAAATTTGATTTTGTAAAACAATTGGTTGCCTTTTTTTTTTTTTTTTTTATGTTTTGCTCTGTTAACAAAAATATCTTGACAAAAAAAAACCATGTTTTTCCAACTCTGTTCTGTTCAAAATGGTAGAGAAAATTATGATTTGAATAATTATAAAAGTTAATAATCCTAAATTTTTAATCTAATAAGAAATAACATTAAAAAAATATTTAAATAAGAGCTAAAACCAATCTAGTTAATAAAACTTAGACCAAATCAAATTATGAAACCTAACTAAAACAGAAATTAAAAAAACTTGAAAAAAAAAATAGTATCTTCTAGATCTAATTTGAGTATAATCTCGACTTCAAATAATACAAGCCTGCCCAATCCAACAATTAAATTAAAAATTAAAATTATTTTATATTAAAAAAACTCATTTACCAATTCAAACTCTTTTTTTAGACTTAGTTTTTCAACACAAGAACCCATTATGACTAGAAATTTGAACAAAATTTGTGTTGCAGGCCCACCCTAAAATTTAAATCTTCTTAAACTAAGGAAACAAAAGGTAAGGACAGTAATTGGATGTATTCCATGCTCCAAGCAAAAAGATAGACTTTGTGTGACAGTTGACTATCATTGACTTCTATATATGAAAGGAAAAAATGCTGAAGGATGCCGATGCCGTGCCGCCTTGTTCTTAGAAAAACATGCACGGGTAGTGCAAATTATTTTATTCTGTATAATTGTAAATGAATTCCTCCTGCTGAAATTCATAAATATTTAATTAATTATGTAATTCAGTAGTACTATATCCAATTATATATGGTTTTAATTCTAAAATCATTAATATTTCTTTCATAGAAAAAAACAGGTTATTGACAAAAAAATTATCTAAATTCTTTTTTTATATATATTTGATACTGTGGTAATTTTTACGGTTATGATTTAAAAAAAAACTATAAATTATAGTTTTTTTGTAACTAAAATTTTAAAAAAGAATTTTTAGTGGGATTCATATAAAATTATTATATATTAATTAATCAAACAATTTTAAAATTATAGTTGTCATAAATTACAATTTCAACCACACCTTATCACACAACCATATAAATACTTCATTTTCTTTTTACATCAAACTCACTTTCTTTACCCTTTATGATTTTGGAAATATCCCTATTCAGAAATTCGAGATCAGTGTCTGTGATTTTGAAAAGAATTCACAGGCCCGTGCTAATTAACATTAAAAATAAGAAGGGTCTTAATTAATTCTCGTAAGTCTTAATATATATATATATTTGGAGAGGTTAATTAATTAGGCTCCAAGGCACAAGCTGTATTCTATCTGTAAGCATGTCGACAACTTGCATGTTTTTCTTATTTTTCTTAAGCAGAACTCTTCCCCAGTTTACAGAGCCAGCCATTTCTTTAATATTTATAAATCCCTCTTAACTTCGCGATTGTATATATCAAGACCTATTCCTTCTTGCAGAAGAACACAACTGAGAGACCAAGGAAATGAGTGATCCAAACAAGCAAGCATCCAACAAGGGCCATGGCTGCCCCTCCACATCCTTTGCTGGCCTTCCACCGCCACGGTGGCCAATCAAGAGGAAGATTATAGTGGAAGCACTCCAATTCTATTCATCAAGCTCCTCGTCATCGGAGAAAAAGGCTTAGGCTTTTTAATGATGGGAAGAAAAGGGGTGTCTATTGTTTTTTTTTTTTTTCCTCTCTCATGTGATTACTCTTATATTGTACTATGTAGATATCTGATATGCTATATGGATTGTTTCGTAAATATTTCCTACTTGATTATGATCCACTTTGAATTTTTACTGCTATTTATTGATTGCTTTGCTTTCTACTGTTTGTGAGTTTGATTCTTTTCTTTACGTTTCTCTGGGAAGCATTTTGATACCCCAAGATTTTAGTCTCTCAAATTTGTGCTGCAGAAATATTTAGGGTTGGGATTTGAAAGAAATTGGTAGTCTAACGATTAAACGGTGATTGAATAGCTTTTACCAACCAACATCTGTTACTTGATCATGAATGATAATGATCTCAATTAATCAAGAACAATCTCTAATCGTTTGAGTATGAATTGATAATATTTAAACATGTAATTATTAAAAGAAATATAAATATTTGATATATGGTGTTTCTCAATAGTAATGCACCTCCCTTTTTTATTTTCATTTTTTTTAATTTTTTTTCCAGGCTAAATTTCAAAAGATAAAGTTTTAAATTAAATTAGAAAGACAAAGTTTAAAGTAAGAGAACAATGAAAAACACAAAAACAATTGCATGTTCAATCTCAAGTTCTCAAAATTTTTATTTTGGTTTTTTCAATTTTTAAGTTAAAAAGAGGAAACAAAAACTCACTAAAAAGCGATAAAATTATCGTTTGGCCATATCCCAACCACAAAAAATAAGGATCGTTGCGTTATTGGATTCCTCTTCTCTCAAGAAGTTCAATGAAAGTTGTTTTTTCTTTGAAAAATGATGAAAAAAATAAATCTGAATTAGTTTTGATTTTTCTGATTTGGTTGATTTTTATATTTATGAGTGATTTTGGGGTGATATGGTTTATATCAATTTTCATGGTGTTTTTTACGAGTTTTCGGGTGAAAATTAGTAGCAAAATGGGTTTTTAGGGCAACCCCCTCATAATTTTTCAACTGCTAGAGTGGTCATTAAATTTTGAGTAGCAACCTGGCAAGTGTCAAATTGCTTGTTATTGCAGGTAACTTGTTGCTTGCTAAATTAAAATGGGAGCAAAACAACCTAGACTAAGTAATTTAGGTTTGATAAAAGCATCAAATCTAAGTTATTCGGGTCTAGAAAATGATGTCATGCCACTCAGTCAAAATCTAGAAACTTGGATGTGATACGGCCAAACTCCAGGAGGTAGGGTCTAGCACGAGCCCTACATGACCGTTAGATCTATTTCGCTTGAATCCTACATGATTACCGGATCCAATTCGTTTAAATCTAGCATAGCTGTCGACTGAAAAGGTTGAAAATATTTTTTATTCTCATAATATTTTTTTTTTAAAAAAATTACGAGAACACAGCCACTATACTAGTCTTTCATGAAATCTCAACCTCAATATCCTGTCAAGATTCTCTCCAGGTTCAAATCTGTCTCTGAAGAACTGTACAACGGGATATCAGATTCATATTTTGTGAACTTGCACCGAAGCCAATCTTTAAAAAGCATACAGCTGTTGCAATTACATCAGGAATACTATATAGTTATGGTCAATGTAGTGGCTGCGGTAGTGATTATTGGTTCACGAGGGAAGGACATGCAGCGGACTTCATTTTTTGGCATAGACGCATTATCTAGAAGGCCTCTAGCATTTTTAGCCTTTTCAAGTCAAGTCCAATCCAAAGCCACTGCTGAAAGAACAGATTACCCATGATGATAAAAATTGATGAAATTTGAGGAGATGCTACACATGTATCATAAACGAATTGATCAAGAGAAATGCTGTTAAAAAAAAAACAATAAAAAAGATCCCACTAGCGTATAACTTAGCACCAGTTTTTATGTCAAGGGCCATTTTGAATAAAAATTTACACACAAAATGCCGTTTCACTAATAATTCCTCCCTGTGGATCGGGCTTCGCAGTTCTCTCCAAAGCAAGCAAACAACGTGCAGGAGGTATTATTTGGTTCAGGTAAACAGTTTCAGGCGTGTTGTTATGGGCTGTCGACATATAGGGCAAGTTGAAAGGCTTGCTCCACAATCCCTGCAAGTCTTTCATTGCAGAAAAAAGGAGAAACATAAACACACACAAAAAAAAAAGAGTCTGAAGCTAATGTTGCGTAATTGTCAGGGGAAATGCACTAACCAGATGACCGCATCCAAAAGCCATGTCTTTTGGGTTAGTCAAGCAAATAGGGCAGACCTTGAACAACATAACATGCATGTTAAAACAAAATCCTGGTACAAATAGGAATCCAAAGGAGGGGAAATTGAGGGGAAAAATACCGGTTCGACTGAAGTAGATGGTTGAACTGTTTCAAAGTTCGTAATGTGTGGAATTGATTTGACAGCATTATCATGATCAATCACTTCACGAGGAGGTGGGAGTGGCCTTGTGCGTGGACCACCAACTAAATCATGACTGCACGAGTAAAACTGTTTGAAGACTTGAACTCCCTGGTCTGATATCAGATATTAACTAGAAAATGAACCTGCTGTCTTACTCTGTATGCTGAAGTCTTTGAGTGGCTCTGTACTGAAGTGGAATTTCCATGAGGGCAGCAAGTGCAAAGGCTGTTTCCTTCTTTGATGCTTCCGTGTGGTCTAACATTATTTTAGTGAAGTTCACGAACTGCATGAGGATAAAAGAAAAGGTATCAGAACACGTGTTTAACTCAGCTGGTCCGAATTCTTTGTTGGCATTATACCAGTCAATATGACAATAATTAAATTGGATCACCAAAGCCTACATGCATTTGTGCAAGTGATATAACTGAAATAAAAATCTCATTTCAGTCACATGAACAAGAGTGTTTGGGTTTGAGGGCTTGAAACAAAGCAGGTTTCAAGAGAAAAGCATGTTTGGAATTCAAAGTAGGTGTCATGTATCTTTTTTAAACCATGGTTTTGAAATTCCATGACACTTGTTTTGAAAACTCAATCCTAAAGATACCCTGAGATTAGTTTGTGAAAAGATGAGGTTTCAAATCTTAATCTCTTCTGACCTTGTGTCATCTAAAGCTGCACGCGCACACATCAAATATACCTGAAAGTTGTCAAATTCACGCTGAGGAATGTTATCATCGAATTGTTGCATTGCATTCCATGGTCCATCCCCAACTCCAACAAAAATAATTGAGAGAGGATGCTTGCTGTTTATAAAATTAACAAGTGTCAATACAGTGATAGAAAACACTAACATTAAAAAATATTACATACACCATTAATTTACCTAGCAGCAACTATGGAGTTTACCGTTGCTTGTTCTTGAGGACTCAACCGTCCAGGAGGAGTATCAGGAGTCCTGGTAACCTAAACAATGAAAGAAAAAATAAAACAGTATCAGCAGCAATTAACAAGAAAACATAGTCAAAATGTGTTCACATTTTATGATAGCTGATGAGAAAGGGATCGATATAAAGCAAGAGTTAACCTGTCCATCTGCAATAATAACAAGAACATGGTACTGACCACTTTTCTCCACAATGTCAATTGCCGCATCAATAATTGCAGCAAATGAAGTTGGGCCTGCAGAAGTAGGTCAAAATTACTATTATCAGTCCTTGTCTTTTGAGAATTTAACACATGAACTTCTCATGAATATGGAATTATTCAGCTTTTATTATTGATTCACAAGAATTCATCTCCTCTTAGCAGCTTAGTGAGGAATTAAAAATAATATTAGAAAAGGAATGGATATCATGTTCAAAAGGACAGAAAAAAGATGAAAATCGTGCTTTGAAATAAGCAAGAAGGAAAGAGGGCTGTGTTGAACCTGACAACTTTAAGTGTGGAACAATCTCTCTGTATCGTGCAAGAGCTTCCTCAAGATCATTACAAGGTCGATTATCAGGATAAAAGCTGAATACATACTTATCATGTGTTGATGCTATCAAAAGAAAACATGAAAGAAATCAATAACCAACCCAAGAAAACTGTAGTACATCGGTGTACAGGAAGTGAAGCCATAAAGAGAGAGAGAGACTAACCATCACCAAATCCAAAACAAGGTATCAAATTATCTTCATCAAAAGGAGACAGAGTACGGCCAATAATAGAGATTGCTTGTTCATAGGGATTCAGTGTGCTACCAATTGCATGGAGGCTTTTTCGATGAAATGAATGCCTGCCTAAAATCATTGGGGAAAAGAAAGTTTTCTCCCACTAATCAGAATAAATAAAAATGGATGTTCAATAGTTTTCAATGGAAAGGAAGAATCACCTGTCCACTCATTACTCTTGGTAAAATCAATACCAAGTATTAAATTAGATGATTCAAGACCAGCCTCTCTCAGGGCAGAAATAACCTGAGAATACACCAAAGTCGTTTTAATTAAGTTTGTTTCACCAAGAGAGGTAATAATTAAGCAGAATGGTATGCTACTCAGAATCTACTTTTTTTCTTGAGATTTTTCCTCGTAACCATGTGCAATTTTTGACGATGTTTTTCTTGTGATGACTGTGAACCTCTGACAATTTCCCCACGAATTGTAACATATTTCAGTATCTGTTATCCTTAATTTTTTACTGATTTGTTATTTATATAATTTTTCAAGAAGTTTTTCCAATCATATTATGCTTATGATCATTGAATTTTGTTATAACTTTCTAGTATGAACTTCATAAATCAAGCACTATGAATTGATCTGATACTTCTGCTATGCAGATTTGCAATCCAGTGCCAAGAACCTCCATCATCCTAAATCCTCTGTTGCCTTTCCCTGCCTTGTCATAATCTTGGATCATCACCATCCTTCTGTTAAGTAGGAAGGACGGAAAGGAGCGAGGACAGAGAGGAAAAAGGAGGGACATTAACCCATCCATCTAGTTGTTTGGCTTAAGAGGGAGGGAGAGGACAGAAGCCAATCTGCTTACATTGGACAGGTAGCAAATTACAAATCAAGAAGGATAGAGGGGTCCTTCCTTTGATTCTCTATCCAACCAGTTATATTTTGATTACTAACTATTACGCATTATCAACAACGCAGTCATATTTTGCTGTCTATTATATAATCTTCGGACACTCCTTGCCATCAAACAGTCATGCACCTTTTCATTTTCTTAGAAGATAAAGGAAAAGAGAAACATTATGTTGATAAAGAATTAAGTACCACTACACAGTAGTACATATCATCTTCTACAATTCAATAAAGGAACCATAAATGATACCTGATCCAATGAGTTGAAATTGTCAGCTATGTAAGTCGGATGCTGCCTGCGTTGATAGTTATGATCCATTGAGCTTTCTGCATAAGAAGTAAATCATACCAATGATCAGCAAAAGTGGATGCCCCATTCCCCATACCTGACAGCTTCTATTACCTTTATTTTAATTTAAAAAAAATAATAACTTGCAGATAGGTTAATTCTAGTTATTCCACAGAGACTTCGGTGTTCTGAAGCTGCAACAATGAATCCTTTCAACAGAACAGAGAAAATTAAGACAACAGCATACTCCTGTTGGTTTTGCATCAACTTTGGTTAATACAACATAATTTATTTTATGTACCACCATTTTGACAACCCAATGGTGAGAGGGTGACCACATTCGAAAGTAAAAAATAAAATGTTGACCAAATTAACATTAAGTCAATATCTGATTTCACTAAACCAATTATCACAAAAAAAAATATAACAGATTCAAGTCAGATTAGCCAAGAGCACAAAGCTTCCGCTCTGTCTGGCTCTACAAAAATACCTATCTGATAATTTCAACTCTGGGGAACCATTCAAAGCAAGAAAACAGCCCAGAAAAAAATAAAATAAAAAAAGCCCTTAAATGTAACAAAATATTCGTTGCCAATCCGAAATTTGATTGTTGGAAACAGTATTGTACTATAATTATCCAATCTACTTCCCTGTACTTGCTTCGAAGTAAATTTGGTTGCTAGAAAACTTCAGAAATGGATATGAAGTTAAATTAACCAGTGCGAGTTCTCTTTTTCTATAAGCTTCTAGCAACCTTAAAGAGCACCACACACATAATCCCATCATAATCATAGCTCAGTTTTTCTTAATTTTAAACCCAGATTTTCCCATAAAAACTCACCCAAAATCTCTATCTCCACATTGCCTAGCCAAAAAAGGAAAAACTTTTCATATACCAACTAGTCAAGTATATCAAACAATCATACAGATTAAGCTAAAAGTCAAACAGTTTGCTGCTTCTCAATCATCCACAAAAACCCCACCAAACAAAAATAGATAAATCAAAACACTAAATCATCAAAATCCATCAACAAAAACACATCAAAATCCAAAAAAAAAAAAAAAACAGAACCATGATAGCACCCACAAAGAAAGATGAAGACTTTTAGAAAGAGAGAATCACCAGTTGTCCACAGAGAGTGAGAAAGAGAGACAGAGATAGGAAAATGCTGAGATTCAATGAGAGAGAATTATATGTAGTTTCAAATAATTATGGTTCTGCTTTTACCGATCTTTCAAAAAGCTCAAGACCAAAGAAGGAACCATGACACGAAGTATTTCTGTTCAGTTGAAGTCACTTTTTATCTGTCTGACCATCTTGCTTCCTTGCTGGCTTTCCCTCTTGCGTGCACAACACCTTCCACGTTCAACATCCACGTCTTAAACTTAACTGATGTATTCACTTAAAATTGAAACTTAACAGGAATATTCATGAGTTATTTATTACATACTTATGATACTGATTTGAAATTTAATTTAGTTTAAGATTAATTCGTGAATTAAGCAGTTTAATTTGTGGACAGAAGAATCATCTCAATTTTTTTAATTAAAATGATTTTTTATTAATAAAAAATTAATTTAAAATAAAACCAAGCTGTAAGTAGATGCAGTTTGAAATTGTATTATAAACAATGTTTTATAAAAATTTTAATAAAATCAAATTAAAATTTTTATATTTTTAAATAGTTTTGATATGTTAATCTTAAAAATAATTACTATTATAATATATTTTTAAATAAAAAATATTAAAAAAAAACCCATACATCCTTTAACACATGTCAATATTTAAGTATGTTTTTTTTAATCACGGTTCAATGATTCTTGTTCTATATTAAAAGAACGTTTGGGAACGTTGTTGCGGCTGCGTTTCTAAAAAATTTTAATTTTTTTTTATTAAAATTTAATATGTTTTGTATGTTTTGGATCATTTTGATGTGTTGATGTTAAAAATAATTTTTAAAAAATAAAAAAGCATCATTAACATGTATTTTGATACGAAAAATCAAGTCTTAAGGATTCCCACATGCCCATTTGACTTTGAGGTAATGTGAAATCAACATGTCCTTGCCATAAATTAGCGACTATGATTTCTAATTATATTTGATTGAACGGTATTTTTTAAAATAATTTTTTATTTAAAATATATAAAATAAAAAGTTTTGGTTTTTTAATTTTTAATATTAGTATATTAAAATTTAAAAAAAAACATTTAATATAGCAAAGCAAATTCACTACTCTTTTTTTAAAAAATTAATTTAAAAAATATTCAAAAACAAAAATAAAAATAAAAACATTTTAAAACACAATCATCATTGTTCTGGTAATAATTTAGCAATTCTAGCTGTTCCACCACTTTTTTTCTAAATTTTAGTATATTCATATTGTTAGCTTTTATGTTAAAATTTTCTCAATAAATATATTTTTTATAATAATTTCATGGTATGGTAAAATATGGATTTTTCTCCTATGTTCGCTTTATGCAAAGATACGCTAAGCACACGAAATGTTAAAAAAAAAAAAAAAAAAAAAAAACGATAATCCTTAATTAATTATACTCGAGGGAGGGAGAAGTATGCAAACAGGTATCAACATAATTAACGTCATCCAGAATCAACAATTATTATTATACTTTAAAGTATATCAACTTTTGAAATGGAAAAAGGAAGCAATATTATTTTATAAAAGCAGCCGAATGGCCAATAGAAGATTCTTTTTTTTTTTTAATAAACACTGAAAAGTACGGTAAAAGTATTGTATACCATGCCACTGTAGACCCTTCCAGCAAATACTATGAATTGCTACTATGCTCTTCTTCTACTTTTTTCCTCTCTAAACCTTTTTCTTTTTAATTTGATTTTTATGGTGGTCAAATTAATGTCCAATTACTTCTAATTTGTTAAGGAAAAATAAAATTTAAAGATAAGGGATCAAAATGAAAAAAATATGTGTTGATTCTAAAGTTGATATGCAAAGTTCATTTTGATCATTCTACTTTCTAAATGACTCATTGTTAGTCCTTTAGTCTTACAAATAAATTTTGATCCAAAACTTAAATTTTTTTATTTTTAACTTCTTGAAAGAAAAGACAGAGAAAATCACCAGGTTACGGTGGCAAAGAAAAACAAATTGTCTATTGACACGTCATAAAAAATCTTGTTCTTGGTGTCAACAAGTTTTATTTAATGAAAGAAGTTTTGCCTAGGTGTTTTTTGGCATTTCAGTAAATTTGAGTCTGAGAAGTTTTTTTAAGTTCTAATTGATTTTTGGGATTTTGTCTGATTTTTAGATTATTTCAATCTATTAATGAGTTTATTTAGATTTTTATAGTATTTTTTAAATTAAAAAAATTAAAAAATAATTTTTTTATATGAAATACCCTAGCACCGAATTTTCAACAACCCTCCAATCATAGTTATTAAACCTGGACCGGCCCGACGGGTCGACCTGGTGGCTGGGCTAGTTTGGGTTTGTCAAAGGACCGGTCGGTGCAACGACCCAGCCAAACCCGGTCGACCCAGAGGGTCGACCTATGACGCGGGTGAGACCCGGTTTTTTTTTTTTCAAATGTGATTTTTCTCCTATACCCATTTTTTTTCATATTTTTTTAGTTGATTATTAACACTTTTTAAAGTTCACTATATAAATATTAGAAAAATGTTTTATTTTTTCAATGTGGGATTTAAAACCCTCTAGTATATATACTCTATGTTTAAAAAAAAAAGTTATTTTTCAATGTGGGATTTGAAACCCTTTCGTATATATACTTTATATTTACAAAAAAAAAGTTATGTTTTTTCAATGTGAGATTTAAAACCTTTTAGTATATATACTCTGTGTTTCTATGAAAAAAAAATTATTTTTTCAATGTGGGATTTGAAACCCTTTCGTATATATAATATATGTTCATAAGAAAAAATTTATATTTTTTCAATGTGGGATAAAAAAAATTTTAGTTTAAACACTTCAACTTAATAAGATAACATAATATCTTTTTAATATGAGATTTGAAGCTATTTAATATTTATACTCTATGTTCACAAGAAAAAAAGTTATAGTTTTTTAATATGGAATTTGAAATCCATTAGTATATATACTTCTACGTTCCCAAGAAAAAAATATTTTTTTCAATATAAAATTTTAATCGATTTAATCGGTTATTTTTCACGGTTTAATTTTTTTAATTTTTTAATTTTTCATTTTGTTTACTCACCGTAATATACAGGCCAAATGACAATGTTTTTTAAAAAACAATTAGAAGGGGAACGACGCAACTTCCACCTTTAATATGTTTTTTTTTTAAAAAAAGAAGGCCTAGCCTATAGGGAATGATTTGACGTCTACATCTAATTTTCTTTTAAAAAAAGTTTAGCGTGTCGGCAATCACAAGCCTTCATCCCTTTATATTTTAATGTCTTTTTTGTTATACAACCTTTTTTATATATATAAAAAAAGCCTGTTTTGTTATTTAAATTAAAAAAAATAGACCTTTAATCTCATCTTGTCCTTTTTGTTCTTAAAAAAAAAACAAATTCTAAAACATTTCTAAAGAAATTAAGCCTTTATTTCAATATATCACTATCTCAAATTTTAAAATAGATATTTTTTTATTATATATCAGATTTTTAATTTATAATCATTTTTTTCTATTGAAAAATATATTAGCAAAGCATGAATTGTTTTTTACATTAAAATAAAATAATAATGCTACCGGAGGTGTAGCATGCCCAATGATATAGTTTAAACAATTTCTAGCTGATCATAAGGTGGAACAATTAATTAAAAAGAATGAGCATTGCAAAAACTTTTAATGCAAAAACGTTCAACATTATCAAGATTTACTGCTTCTTTTTAATTATTATCACTGCGTAATTACTAATATATTACTGAAGTTTATTTTAATTTTTTTAATATATATCTTTGTTGTTATATATTTTTTTATAAACAATGATCACCAATGCGTTGATGCTAGTTTGTTTTTTAAATCTTTAAGCAAAATTAAAAAAATCAACTTTGCTAATTTTTATATATTTTATAGTAACCAATTTGTATAATAAAATAATTATTTTAATATTCAAAGCTTTGTTTAAGAAATATATTGATGAATTTAAAAAATAATTTAATTTCAAATAAAATACTAATAATAATTTGTATAATCTTGATACTATCAACTAAAAAAACTTTAATATTTTATTTTGAATAAAATATAAATACTAATCTGTCATTATCAGATAAACAAAATATAAAAAAAACCTTACATATTCCACGTGACAAAACTAGAGTCAAGAAAAATACTTAGAAGTTAAAAAAAATAAAAGATAAGTTTTATAATTTAAGGGAGTGTCTTTTTTTCCTGCGTGGTGGCTGGCCTTTAACAATAAGGGAGTTGCTGGAGAAAGAGGGAGGTTGTGAGGGTTTTGGTTTTTTGTTTTTTTTTTGTTTTTTTTCTGCGTGGTGGTGGGCCTTTCTTCGCGTTCCCAAATGCTGCCTAAAACTTGAATGCATGTAACTGTACTAATATGGGCTTTTTGTTGAGCCGGGTTTACTTTTTTGGGCTTTAAAATGTCTTTGTTTGTCTAAACTCAGGCCTTGTGCCAATATGGTTCATTGGACTTGGGATTGGCCCAGCTTGAAAGAAGGACAATTTTTTTAAATTTTTTTTAATATATATATATATATATGTATTACCCTCTATTGTTCCTTCTGTTTCCTCGCATTCTAATTCTCACTCCCATTTGTTGGACAATTAATTCATGGACTTGCTTTGAATCTTTGGTCATGAAGAAAGAAACTTCGCAATTCCTTCACGTACGTATACACCAAGAGGTTTCAAGTTGAGTGTATAAAACAAATTATATAAAATATTTTATTTAAAATTAAGTTTATTTATCTACCTTTCATGAAAAATATAAAAATATTATTGGATCGAAAAAAATTGTTCTTGAGGTGTAAATATCGAATTTGCATAACTAAGAATAATAATAATAATAATCATCCTCAAATTTAATTAAACAAACTAATTCAATATTAAAGAATCCCAGTTAAATTTTTTTAAAAAAGGAAATATTACGATAACTGAACTTTAATAATTTGAAGTATGTATATGTATATTAAATAATAAAATGATAAATATTATTTATATATATGTGTTTTATTTCAATATTAAGATATGTATATATTATATTGTATTAAAAAAATTTAAATATTTTAAGATATGAATAAGCAGATGGTGTATTTGCAAAAACAATTTTCTTAATTAGTTGGTTTGGAGACCCTGTGACAATTAAATTAAAGTGCAAAGGAGGAGATATATCTGAAAAAGTAGTGATGAAGCAAGAAATGAAATTAAAACAGAGAGCAAACAAATGGAGGAAGAAGAAGAAGATCTCCTCAACTCTAAACCTTATGGAGATTTGTACAGGGAGAATGGTAGTTTCGTCCTTTTCTTCGCAACCAATAGACTCAGGGGCTCCTAATGAGACACTATTAAATATTATTAAATAAATATCATAATGGTAGTTTCGTCTTTAATGTCGATGAGCTACTATTAAATAAATATCATAACGGCGTGATTGTTATTATTTGGATTAAAGCGATTTGGAAGGCGTGCACATATTTAATTATTAATTAACAAAAACGGAAGAAAATTGTATTTTAAAATTACATCTTCCCATAAAATATTATTTATTATAATAATATTATTTATTAAAAAGTTTATGTTTTTTTTTAATATTTGCCTTATTAAATATTTGCCTTATTAGAGATTTGACAGAAACTGAAAAGGAAGATGTTTTTACTATGCACCACAACACAAAATACTATTTATTATAATAATTTTTTTATAAAAAAATTATGTTTTCTCTCTAATTTCTTTTTTTAATATTTGGCTTATTAGGATTTGAGTTTTATAATTTGTTATGATTTACTTTCTATATTGTTTTCTCAATCTCATAATTTATGTTGCGGTTTGATGAGTTAATTCGGTTGCCTTAAGTTTTTTTTTTTAATTGGTATTTTTTTTTAAATTCATCATTCAATATTTGATTGATAAAAAATTAAGTTTTATTATTTGTTTTGGTTTGCTTTCTACGAGGTTATTCTAGTCTTATGATTCGGGTCACATGTTGCGAATTAACCCGGGTAGGCTCTCATCGTTTTATTGTGTCCTTGTTAACAAAAAACTAAAAGAGGTGATGTTCTTGCTGTGCACCACCTTACAAAATATTATCCATTGCAATAGTATTTTTTTTTAAAAACCAAAATAATTATGTTTTTCTTTTTCTAATTTCATCCTTTAACATTTTCCTCACCTCTCGACCCGATTCCTTACTTGGTCTGGATTTAAAATTAAACCGCATAGAAGCTGTTACGACATAACCTAGTCGACTTGACGAATCTAAAGACAACACAAATAATTGGTAAAAAACATGGTTCGACTTAAAAAAATTCAAGATGGCTTAAAAAAATATTGTGTGGTCGACATATTGGATCAACTTGGACTTCATGATTTAACCCGCTAAATTCACGATCCAGGTGGTGGACTCCATTGAGTTTAAGAATTTTGTTTTTTTTAACTATTTTTGCTTAATCATAAAATAAAAATGCCTATAAAATTGAGCACAATCCAAATATCGATATGTTTATTTCATAATACGATAACTTAATTCATATAAAGAAAATTGAAATAATTTTTAAAAACAAATTCAAAATCAAGCAAATAATGAAGGATGAAATTGAGAAAAGAAAAACAAAAATGAATGAAAAAAGAAAGAGAGGGAAATACAAAAAAAAAAAAAAGTAGAGGTCATCTCCTTCACTATTTATATACCCTAACTCTTTTAGATGTAAAAGGAAAAGACAAATAGATCGATGTTTAATCTTGAAAAATAATAATAATTAGAAAAATATCTGTACAGATCTTGTCTGATTGAGAAGTGGATTTTTAATCTCTGCATAATCTTTTTGAATTTGAATCTTATAAAAATTATTATGAGAAAACAAAATTTTATGAATAAATCAATTTAAATGTAAATGACCTTAAAATATGAATGGAAAAGAATTTAATTAGTCCGATGTGCAAAAACTTGTTGGAAAATTCCCTCATTTTACATAATTAAATACCAAAATTCTAAATACAAACATATATATAACCTTTTCATTTCAGTATATTTCTTATAGCCCAATTCATTCAGTATATTATTCACTGCTTTGACATAGAATATCTAGTTTTATCACCACATCCGTCTCTATATCCAAAGATTATGTTCATTCCGTAGGAGGACTTAGTGATCTTTTTTTATTTATTTATTTTTTTTATAACGTGGGTGTCCGGGTTAGTTTGCGCGCACCTCGACTAATTCCACGGGCCCTGAAGTTAACGACCATGTAAGCCTCCAGTGACCATCATATTACCAATCACAGGGCTCAAACCTGAGATCACAAGGAAAGCAAACCCCTTAATTCAAAACTTTTACCACTGAGCCACCTATAAAATAGATAGACTTAGTGATCTTTAATTTGCAAAGAAGTAAACCTCCTACAGTACTAAACTTGCCTTTGTATCATATGGTAAATCTGTTGACGGCTCTCTAGAGATCAGTTTCCGTCGTCCATCAGAACTGACAAAAATGATTTGTGTCAATGCATGTTTACTCCTGTTAATCTGATATTGAACTTTATGATATTGTCTTGATTAAGCTTGCGTTAGCCAAAGTTGAGAAATGAACATTGCGCGTAGAAAATGAGCTGGGAAAGATTTAAAAGGGAGAGATTCCAGATTAGATTTTACTGGGAAAGCTGGATATTCATTAGGATAGCCAGTTGATAGATTTAATGTTTAGAAACTAGCTAAAGATTTTCCATAAGCATACAAACTTGTTTCAAAATTTTTGAAATAATTTGATCGGTTTTGTCTGAATGCGCAATTATGTGGTTTGGCTACTAGTACATGGATCACATCCTCCCTTTATATCCAAGAAAAAGCCCCAGAATCCTCTTAGGATTCTCATATATCACGATCATCGATCACATGTCCATTAGTTCAATAATTAATGATAATGTCATTTATTTTGATCTTGTCATGGTAGAAAATTTTTTCCTGCGAATCCGCCAACAACAAGACATGGCCCAGGATTAATAGAATCTTATTCACGTGCATGGCTTATGTTCTTCCACAACTTAAGAAGAACATAGCATTAACTTGTGGGGACAACATAAATGTATATGTAGATAGGGTTGAAAGAGCTTGAAGTTGAAGGAGACATGCAAACCAAATATATGTGAGAAAAGTTATACAAGCTAAGTTTGTCCACTTTGCAAAAAAGAAAAAGAAAAAGAAAAAAAAGATTGTCAGCCCACGTGAACCCCTTTGGATTTTCTTGGTTCCATGGCCCCCTTGGGCTGGCTTTCTTGAGGAACTGGAAATGTATAAGCCAAGTTTACTAACGTCAGGCAAACGAAAGATGGGATTTTAAGTGTTTTATGATGTCATTTCCTAAGATTTGGGATGCTGTGGTCTTTTTAGCTCGTGGAATAGCATATTCCATTCCCTACAATTATTTCTCTTCAGTTTGCATTATTAATTCTTTTGCGTTTTGATTTAGCCTGTAACTCGGGAAAATGAGAGATTCATCAATCTATCAACATGTCTTTTTGGCTGTGTTGAGGTATGCGTAGGAGTGGAAATTAAAGAGATATATACTTGTATATATATGAGGTTATGGACCCATAATACAAGATATGGAAAATCAGGAGTTTAAACTTTTAAATTGAAAGTGGTTTCTGTCATTTTGTGTTATTAGACTATCGGTTCTTTCGTGCGAAACCCACGGGGTCATGCAGATTCTTGAGTAAAAATGTCCCAGATAATCCCTTTTCACCGCTAGAATTTTTTATATTCATCGATGAAATTTTCTATCGGTATTTATAATTACAGTTTGCTGGCACAAATTTTACCAATAGGCTTACGAACAAAATTAATCCGCCAGAAAAACTCTTATCGGTGATTTTTAGTATGTAGATAATAATTTTACTGATAAAAAAAGTGCGTCAAAAAATTACACACTTCATTCTGTCGGTATTTCTATCTATAAAGATAACATTTCAATAGAAAAATCGCATGTCATTCCATCAATGATTTTTTTTGTCCATCAGTATTTTCTTTGATGAATTTGACATATAACCTTCAAACAAACTGTTTGTTATTCCGTCGATGAGTAAACATTATTTTACTGAAAAAAATTATTTTGATGTATTTTTAAGTAACAATGTACATTTAAAAAGTATCATGCACCACAATACCAAATACACACTAAATATATATTACTAGTTTTTTGATCCACATTATGCTGTAGGTTAGATCATTTTTTTTATATAACGTTTAAAGAAATGTAAAGATGTTAAGAAGTCAAGGATTTGATATATAATGGACGAAACACTTTTAAAATATTGAGGTGATGGCATTCTGGATGAAATTTTTTTTTTTAAAAAATAAATTAAGACGACGATACACTGGATCGACTTGACCAACCACATTTAACCCATAAAACCTGCGACCTGGGGCATGAACCCGTTATAACCCCATGGAATTCAAATAAAAAAATTAGGAAGCCAAATTATAATTAATCAAATATTGAAGTACTAAAATAAAAAATATATATTCAATTAAAAAAAGTGAAAAATAAATGACACCAGCAAACCTAGATTGGCAGCCCATGCTATGTTGCGACCTAGATCAAATTGTTTCTAACATTAAAAAAGGATGCTCAGGCATTGCTAGTGTTTTTAAAGAAAGAAAAATTCAAGACTCGAGTCATTAACTTGACTGAATTCATTAAGGGAAGTTAATTTAATAAAATGATTAAAAAATTAGTAAAGAATAAAAAATAAAAAGACTAGAGATAACCCGAGTAGTTTTTAAAATTAGTAAAAAAATCCTATAGAAAGCCAAAAAATAATAATTACAATAGCTAATCTCTAAATAAATAAAATGTTAAAGGATAAAACTGAAAAAACACGAGCTTAAAAAATAATAAATGATTTTTTGCCTCGTTCTACGCCACGAGCTGAATATTTTTGTATATTCTTTAAAAAAATGTAAAAAAAAAAGATGGTGACATAATAAATTATACTTTTTTCTCAAACAAATATTGAGAAATTAATTTAATTTAATTAAAAAAATTCTTTTTTAAAAAGCTAAATCTAACAAAGAAGAACAAATAAAAAGACTCAAGATAATTTACATAATTTTTTAAATCAATGAAAAATCCTATGTAAGGACAATAAATAAATAAATCACGGAGCCCAATATCTAATCAAATCAAATTGTATATGATAAAATTGAAAAAAAACAAGTTTTAAAAAAGAAAAAAATGATCCTGGATGAATTTTCTAAACATAGGTTAAGCTCTCAAATTCGCAACTTCATAAATCCTAGATCCAGAGTTAATCAATAAGCTCAATTTAATATTAAATGATAATATATATATATATATATATATATATATATATATATATATATATATATATATATCAATTTAAAAAACTTGTCAAGGTAAAAAAACAATAATCAAAAGAATGAAGATAAAATTTTATATGTAAATATAATAAAGGAGGATGAAATCATATAAAAAACCAATTTAAAAATTACCCTAAATAAAATAAATAGAAATAAAAAGAATGAGGATTAAATTTAAAATTAAAAAAATAATGGAGGATAAAATTGAAAAAACACTCAATTCTATAAATTAATTCAAATAAATAAAATAGAATTGAAAGAATATAGATCAAATCATGAAGAAAAACAAACTGAATGTTGCAAGGCTAGACATGGAAACAAAGGAAGGGAGAGGGAAAAAAATAGAAAAAAGCAAATCATCACCAAACCGGGGGTAATTTAGTCACACATGCCAAGGAAGCCCTTTTTTCACCTTCGTGAGTCATGGCACACGCCGCCCGAAGATAGTGAGGTGGCTTACTTGTTCACAAACGCTCCAACAATTTTTTTTTTAATTAAAATACCGAATCACCACTAGGACCACATCATTATTGCAAAAACACCAATGTGCAATGATGAAAATGCCCATAAAGTCAAGCCTAAGATTTTTTTGTTTCAAGGGCAATGAAGTAACTACACTACGCATGGCAAAAGGAATTGTCAAAAAAACTCCTAGGTCAAAGTTAATTTTCTTTTGCTTTTAAGGGTAACTAAGTGATTTAATTATGTAAAAAATTATAAAAAGACCAAGTTAACTTCAAATAATTTAAAAATAATAAATAATTTTTGTGAAAAGACTCTTATACCTTTCAAGCTAGTTCATTAGTTTTTTTTTAGTGAAAATAAAAAATATTAATTTATTATTATAATCCATAGTGGATAATTTCCCCACACAAAATTGTTTCTATTAATTGCCCTTGCAATTTTGGCCTACTGCATGGGAAAGGGCGGTCACATGCCTTCTACGAGACAAACATGGTGTTGGAATTTGGAAATTGATTCCAAGCAAGATTGGGCTTCCCTTCCCACGAAGACATTGGAAATCCTGCATATTTGACCGATGCCTTGCTTTAGTATTTTCATAAAACCATTACAATTCAAAAATTTAAGCTGATCCAAAAACTTAAATTGTTAGATGAGGTTTTAAATATGATTTATATTATTCTCTAACACATCCCCTTAAATGAAAGTCCTTTGAACTTGAAACTTGCACAAGTTCACTTTAACTTGTGCTTAATTTTTATCAAATAAATGAAGATGGTGAAATTCAAACTCGTGACTGTTGGTTATCAAGGCTCTGATACCATGTTATAAAACTATCTGAACTCAAAAGTTTAAACTGTTAGGTGAGGTCAATTTATATTATTCTCTAACAAATATTCTAGTCAAGACTATAATAATATTTTATTCTTTATTTGAGTAAAAATGCAATTGTATGTCGTCAAAAGTTTAGATTAAAACTCTCGGAATGCTTCTCTTTTCACGTCCTTATAAAACTAACATGTTATATAATTATATACGGGAGTAGCTACGTGAATGAAAAGATTTTGAGAATTAATTAATAAATGCACACGAAGTGATCTTTGTAAGGGAAGAATATGATAAAACTATATTCTTGTCATCACTGTTGATCAGGATTTGGATAAAATTTTGAATACCACTGTTTGCCCCTTCAAAGCCACAAATCAACCCAAATAATCAGGATGACGACAGTTGAAGGATAAGAAAGCCGCAGAGGAAAATGACAACAAAGATTTTAGTACCTGAAAAACATATATGTTTGCTTACTTGAGATATTCAATAATATTCAGACAAACCAGTATTGTAGTGGTCGGATTTGCGGTGAAAAATTGAATTGTATTGAGATTGAGGTGAGAAGGGGTTAACTCTTTGTTGTAGAAAAAGATACATAAGAAAGAAGAATAAACGAGGAAGGGGGAAAGGTGAGTCGATTCTCAGGTTATAAATTAAACATTATTGATGGATTTATCAACATAATTATTCCGTTGGGCATTCTATCAATCATTCTATTGGTAAAAAATATCATGTCACTGTATAATTTGCATTTTTGAATTATATTGTAATACTGTTCGTAATTTTATCGGTATATACTGAAAGATTATTTCTGTCAGTATATTTACAGACGAACTTTACCGTCGAATTAATTCCATCAGTAAAAATTACACGTTATTGTATTTTTCTGCCTTTTTTTATTCCTTTTTTTTCACTGTAATATTCCCTTGGTATATACCAATTGAATGTTTTCGTTAGTGTTTACCGGCGGATATAACAATGAAAAAGTCTGCCGGTAAAATCCACCGCAATCTACCAACAAAAAATCATTATTTCCGTTTGTATTTGTCAAATTTCTGGTAGAAAAATAGTAACAAATATTTAAGTGACATGCTAACTTTTACTCTTTCTATAAAAAATGATTTTGATAAATATTTTTTAATTGTATCTGTTTTTTATTTTTTTATATAAATGTGTTATAATACTTTCAGTATTATTTGATAGATAATAATATTAAAAATGTGATCATAATATGCAATATTGATGGAATGGTGACGATTAAGTCATGGGCGCTGGTGGAATAATAAAGGAACAAGGTGGTGATTATGGTGGTTATAACGAAGATAGTGGTGGCAAAGTGGTGGTTATGGTGACACTGCTAGCTGCAATGGGGTGCTGATCTGTTTACGAAAAAAAAAATGTAAAAAGAACTAAGTTGAACAGATTTTTAAATAATTTTTCGTACGATATTGTCTTATTGAAGAAGATAAAAAAAATGTCGACGTAGTTGGTCCCTGGGAACCAGCAATTTCAAGCAGTAGAAGAGAAACAAAAGGCAAAAACAAAGGATATATAGTAGTGGTGCATGGTGATTTTAGTTTTGCTTTCAGCGTCTAAAAATTAAAGTATATACTGTACCAATCTTGAAATTGAGAGTGACCGGAGCGGATGAAAGGGCGGCCACTCGTCTCAGCTGGTGGCTCCTTAGCAACCCTCCAAATCTTTAAATATCGATCTTTCCAATGATCGACGGCATTTTGGCCTTTCCCTTCACCCTCTCTATTTTTCGTTTTTTTACCATTTTATTCTTAGCTGGAGCGAATCTATTAATATTTGAAACTATTTAGTGTTATCGCTCTTGCAACAAGAGGTCAGAATTTTGAGTAAGAAAAAAAAAAAAAGGAGTTTATCAAGAGACCAAGATAGGGTGAGTTAAATTTAGGTAGAGCAGTAAAGTTACGTGGGCCTTCTTTTTGAACTCTTTTATTTCTTTCTTTCCTACGTACTCTCTGTATTTTATGTATCTTGTCTTCTTTAAGAAATTATTGTTGGGCTTGTCATAAATTACAGACACAAGTAAGAAACATTAAACTCATGTATTTGTAAACTTATATAGCTTGCTATTAGCCAATTGGAGAAGTGAAGAACTCTAAGTCATATAAGGTTGTAATATTTTAAGGCAAGATTTATTTGTGAGTGTGTATTCTGTATATTTTAATGGCTATAGAAAAGACAAAGGCCCCGTTTGTTTGCTGGAAAGTATTTTCCTTTTGGAAAGTGAATTCTGGGGAAAGTAAATTCCGGGAAAGTGAATTCCGGGAAAGTATTTTTCGATGTTTGGTAGTGTAATGAAAAATAAGTTGGAAAACACTTTCCAGTGTTTGGTTATGTTATGGAAAATGAGCTGGAAAATAACTTATTAATGTTCTATTTTTTTCAAGTTTATTAAAATAATGAGGAACAAATCTTACAAAAATTTGAATGGGAATGAAATTGAAAAAAAATATAATTTCATAAATTATCTCAGATAAAATAAATAATAATCAAAATAATAGAGATCAAATAAAAAATAAAAAAATTGAAAGATGAAGAAATTAAAATAATAATAATTA
>Ga0307518_10000305_pt1 | contig 37057 bp, 41 predicted proteins | sample 25_EM_MG_FD_203889 | JGI IMG/M metagenome (GOLD analysis project Ga0307518, IMG submission 203889) | Populus trichocarpa ectomycorrhiza microbial communities from riparian zone in the Pacific Northwest, United States - 25_EM | ecosystem: Host-associated > Plants > Roots > Unclassified | place... | reverse complement strand
ACCACGAAACCCCATGAATGCGGAAACGAACAAGAGTGATTATTATCATACCAAGCAGTACCCTGTGGGCCCTCGGGTATGTTGCCTGCGCCCCATGACCTCCTAAAGAACTCTACCTCTCAACTGCATCAGAGGGGATACAAGCACTGCTAATTATACAGGAATGCGACAGTGGGTGCGTGTGCGTGCGGGATGATACATACATACAAGCAAAACTTTGCAATAATAGACGGATGTAATGAAGATAAGTATTGACACGAAAAGAAACCATTACGTGACGTGTTTGCTCCGTCGAGACTTATTGAGGGTGCTGGATCGCTCCAAAGTGGCCTTGAGCGAACGTATCGCGTGTACGATTTCACCTGGGGGGGACCACCACATCTTTCGTTAGCCCTTTCCCAGAGGAAGGATGACAGAGTACAGAGGGGGTACGAACGCCTACCTGCAAGCTTGGCCGTGTCCGCCTCAAAGTCATACCGCTTATTGCGGCTGTCGCGCTGCACAACGATCTTGAACAGCGACGACGACTTCTGCGATTGCTGGCACACGATGACACACTTGACGTGAAACGAGACGGTTTTGCCGCTATCGAAGACGTTTTTGGCTTTATTGGCAGCAGGCATGATCTATAACCACCAGGAGCGTAAACGTCAGCGATTGGTTTGGCAGGAGAAAAGAAACAGAGGGTTCACGTGGATATACACGCCGTCGATAGCGAATGTGCGTTCTTGACGCGAGAGCATGGGCGTCTTGCGGTAAACGGTATATCGCTGGGTGAATAGGGGTAATTAGCACGGGATCTTCGTGACGGGTGAAGAAGGTAGTACGGACCTTGTATGCGGCTGTGTAATCCGTAGCTGCGCTTAACTGCATCTCCGGTACGTCAGACATTCGTTTGAAAATCGACGCTTTGGACACATGCATCAGTACGGTTAAGCAATCTTACAGGCTGATGCATACCATTAGGATCGGTCGTCCGCGCAGAACGACTCTCCGGTTCAATTCCAAGTTGGGGAAGCATCGATCTTTTGACGAGCGTCAGCTCGCGCTTGCCCTCAAGTGAGGCCACGGTGCGATCAAGATAGATAAGGATGTTGAGATCGTTAAGGATCAGTGCATAATCTTTGGGATTGGCCAGTCTGCGTTTGCGGCACAAGAGTTCGAGGGCTTCTTGCATGTACATCCCCGCGGAGCTAGAGGACGCAGAAGTGGGTTCAGTGCTGCAGTATTGATCGGAAGACGACTTACACTGGGATCATAGTCGAGACGTGCACAGCGTCAACAGTGTCTGCGACTCTGATACGCAAGAATATGGTTGGTCCGTGGGCCGAGGATGGACCAAGTGACGAAGATAGAACTGGCGTCGTGCCGAAGAGAGTACTTGTTTCGGGAGTAGGAGGGGGCGGGGGAGCGAGTCCAGACGCAGGCACGGTAGACCCCTTTCCAGGAGCCGTAATAATTCGCGATGGGCGACGCTGTATCTTGCTCTCGAGTTGTTCATTTTGTTGAACTACGCTTCGTCAGTTTAACATAAACAGGAATAGAGAGAATGGACGAACTTTGAGTAGGAGTTGCAGCGATGATTGCGAATGCATCCAAGTTGAATTTGGAGATCTTTCCAGTTCGGTCAGGGGCTGTGGAAAGCGGTGGCTTTGTGAAAACTCGGGATCGTGTGACATGGCATACTTACGAGGAAAATCTTCGTCTACCTCTCCATCATCTTCAGCAATGCGCATGACCCAGCCCACCGCAGCTAGCTTTAGATCATTCTCATTAACACCTTCGTCCAGCTTCGGTAGCCAGCTTTCCTCCCAATAACTCCACAATGCAAACCCGATGACTTCTTCTACTGTAGCGTCCTTTCGGACGCTGAGCACCATGGCTTCACCTCTCGGCTGACGAGCTTGTGGGAAAAATATTTTGACGTCCATGGCAGCAGACTCGCCGCGGCCCGAAATGGCCGCATACAACTCACTAAATGGGTTGGAAGAGCCGCCGGAAGATGCGAGCATTTTTGACAGTGCAGACACCTGAGGATGTGACGGGGGTACAGGTTGTCGAGAGAAAGTCATTTCGGAAAGAGGAGCATCGATGATAGGCTGAGATATCGATGCCCCTCTTCTGCGGTTTTCTAACCTGGGGGGGATGGCGACCACGATTTGATTCGGTGGCGGCGGTGGCGGCTTGACGATCTCGAAATGAGAATCGATGAATTCTGTATCTGCAGAGTGTGGTTGGTCGTCGTGACTTTCATCTGTGCCATGTCCCTCAGAAACGGGGCTGAGTCGTGAACGATTTTGATCTACATATGAAGATGAAACGAGGGTGGAGAGATGCGATGGTACAGATGGAGTTGATCCTACTTCTGAGGGGCTGTCGATTCCGGAAGTGCGCGTTGCGGCAAAGTCGCTTTGTGATGATGGATAAATGACGTGCAATATGACTGATCGTGGATAAACTCACGGGTCGAATTCGTCGCCTTCGTCCATGATGTCGTCTCCAAGTTCATCGGTATCGAAATCCTCGTCGTTGTCGTCCTCGAGCAATCCATCTTCCTCGTCTGACGACGATAGATCGGGGTTCAGGTTTCTGGTTACGACAGAAGGTGGCTTCTGAGCAGATGCTGGTTGACCGCGACGGGCCATCATACGCAACCGTCTCCTTGCTTCCATTTCTGCAGCACCCTTGAACTTTGGGATGAATTGCACTTCCTTTGCTGGTGGATCTGGTGGAACGACTTCTTCTTTTGGGAGGGGTGGAGGTGGAGGTGGAGGAACTGGCTTGCTTGACATCTGGGATGCGCGCTTCGAAGTCGACAGGCGTCTCCCGTTCACTCTCATACCCAATGCCCCGGACCTATTTCCCATGATCGTTTCGTGGTGTCTGAGGCCAGTTGTCCTGGACGGCTTGTCTGTTTCGTCGTCCGATATGGGAGGACTTGGTGGGTTCTCTAGTTCTGGCCAGCGGTGTGTATCTGCGAGGGATGCAGCAAGGATGTATGGATTGGAAGTGTAGGATGGACTGAATGAGATGGTGCGTCCGCCATACTGATCGTCGACATTGCGGAGGTAGGACAGTCGCAGACTGTGTACTAGATATCTATTACAGCAATAAGCACAAGTCGGACAATCGAACGGTACATACCCTGGGTCGTTGACCAGTGACATTATTGCCTGTAGTACAGATACTAGGCTGTAACGAGCCGAGTAGTCTCTGCTTAGCTAATCTACCAGGACGGAAGTTCCCCTGTCTCATAGATTCAGTCGTACACCGAGGAGGAGACACACTTCTTCTACGATGTGCTTTCCAGCTGTAATGAATCACTGGCTACACATTGCGTTCAATCTCAAGTCTTCCGATCAAATGTGCATGTAAACATCCACGCGCCCGCCGCGTTGCCCGCGCATGGCACCGACAATCCCGCATCCCATGAATGCGTCCTCTGGGTGGAATATGGAGGGGAAAATGCCCTCCGCCATCGTCCACGGCTGCCATTGTCCTGAGTGATTGATTCCACGTGACCCGACGCGTCCGCGTTTATTTGCTGTTGTTTTGTTGGCTAGTTGAAAATGGGTAATGTCGGACTCGGATGTGTTCTGCGACATCGACCATCTCATCCTCTCTCTTGCCCTCCAATCTGTTCGTAATACACCTTAGTTGTTCTCTGGATATCCCCCCCCGTTCATGTCTTCTAATATCCCTGTAAGCTGACTGCTCGATAACACACCTCGATCACTTCACCTTCTCTCATCCACAGACACGGCGCGTTACGCGGCAGACCCGCGCAATCGCCCAGAAGGATAACGAAAATGCCACAGCCCGTACCACCCGTATCACCACCCGCTCAAAACCTCCCTCCAACTCGGGCGCATTGCCGCCTCCATCGAATGTACTTAGTCGGGCCACAGCGCCGACCCTTGCCTCGAGGGCAAAAGTAGGCACCAAAGATGAGAACAAGGTAGATGCCACGGCTCAGGGCAAGCGAAAGCGTGAGGCATTAGGCGAGGTCACAAAAAACGTCTCTAAGAACGTTGCGGTGGCATCCAAGGATACCAAGGCGCACAAATTCGATGGTGTGGTCATCAAGACCTCCGCTACAAGCCGCCAGCCATTACGTACAGTTGCAGGTCCTACCGCTCGCCGTGCCACCAAGACGGCAGCTGCCCCGTCCCAGATCCATCCGCTGGACGAAATCAAGAAGCCGGTCGAAGAGGTGGCCAGGGCCCTGACCATAGAAGTCCCGCCGCAGGAAATGAAGATGGCCGTCGCGGAGGACCGTGTATTTAAGAAACGAAGAACGTCCTCCGAGGCTCCAGAAGAGGTCAAGTCCTTTGACGAGCAACACGAAGTCGCTCAGGCGCTCGAACTTGGTGTCGATAGTGAACCAGAAGCCGACCCGAATGGCCACGACTGGGATGACCTCGATGCCGAAGACGTAGACGATCCACTCATGGTCAGCGAATATGTATCCGAAATATTTTCCTACATGAAACAAACCGAGGTGAGCACAAGCGCCTGCATTTCTTTCATCAACTGACATCCACCATTTATAGTTGACCACCCTTCCCAATCCCGATTACATGTCAAGTCAAAAAGAGCTCGCGTGGTCTATGCGAGGGATATTACTTGACTGGCTGGTCCAGGTCCACGCACGCTTTCGTTTGCTCCCCGAAACGCTCTTCCTCTGCGTTAATATTATCGACCGCTTCCTCTCCGCTCGTGTGGTCTCGCTAGCGAAACTCCAGCTCGTTGGCATCACCTGTCTGTTGCTCGCCGCCAAAGTCGAAGAAATCGTCGCACCGTCCGTCTCACACTTCCTCCACTGCGCCGACTCTTCCTATACTGAGGCTGAGATCCTTCTCGCTGAACGTTACGTCCTCAAGACGCTCGATTGGAATCTTGGCTACCCTAATGTCATGCATTACTTGAGACGCATAAGCAAAGCGGACGATTACGACCTTAAGGCACGGACCGTCGGCAAATACCTCCTCGAGGTTGCAGCGCTCGAGTGGAGGCTCCTCGCAACGCCGCCTTCATTAGTCGCTGCTGCCTCGATCTGGTTAGCTAGATTGATTCTCGGTCATGACAAATGGGTGAGTTCTCCAAAGTATATCATCGCCTCTTATGCTAATCCCACCCCAGACGCCCAACCTCGCCCACTACTCAACATATGCCGAGAGTTCCCTGATCCCCACAGCAAACCTGATGTTGAACTACATCCTCAAGCCGATACGTCACGAGTCCTTCTATAAGAAATATGCCGGCAAGCGGTTTTTGAAGGTGAGTGTGACGACCACGGATGACATGTCGACTCATTTCGCCTAGGTCAGTGTGTGGGTGCGGGAATGGGTGCTGGAGCGGTGGGAAGAGGGCGCACAAGTGTCGCTCGCACACGACTTGCCCAAGCTGAAGGCCTTGAATCGCGCGGAGCGCGCACGGTTGGAAGCTGCAGGTCTTGTCAACCGGGAGCTCGACGACGAAGACCTACTGGCCCGATCATAGTAGCAGTGGGTCACGGCATATTCCCCTTCATTAGGATAACCTTGCCTATCTCTATATCATCCACCCAACCGATCCGCTCATGCACTATCAGGGATACCTCTTATATCACGCGCATTTTATCACCAATTTTTTTTTTTCGTTTTCTCCCCAGTCCATTTCATCCCACGCATCCAACATTATCCTGTGCAACCTCCAACATCCTCACGATCTACATTTCACCATCATGTTTTATTCTTGAGAAATGTTATCTGATGCGTCCATTCGCGCCCTCACTATATGATATAGCCTCTCCCTCTCCATGCCGCCTCTCCGCTGCCTCTCCGCCTTCAATACTTTATGCTCTTCATGCGTTTGCGTGCGTCAGTCGCGCGCCTGGTCTTGTTGCCCACTGCCAGTGGTGGCGATGCTAAGTCTGGTGTTCAAGGTGCCATTGCCGGTGGCTGCCTCATGCTGGTCCCTTGGCTTCGTTCGTACTGACAACACCGGTTCATTTCCACCCACTCGACCATCGAGTTGTTTCTTACCTCCGCATATCACTCAGGTGCTCCACCCCCATCCTCCCCCTCCCTTGTACCGTGATCGTCGGCGTCTCTGGGAGTTGCCACTGTCGCTATTCACATTCTATTAGTACGAGGTACATGTATGGATCGGATCGTTCTCTGTAAAGCGGGGTGTACTGGGAGTTTGTGACATACATACGCAATAGGTATATTTTTTTATAGAAATTTATGGACTGTATCTTTTGCTGCGTGGGTGGGCCGTGAGGCTACTATCATCCCAGTGGTCCCCCAAATACTAGTACGCTAGGAAGATGACCTATAGACGACCGTGACTCGGACGCTATTAGTCGAGTCACAGTTCTTTAGACTAAAGATGCTAGATCTATAAAGGCTTGAAGTCACAGTGATCGACGCGATCGAGGGCGGCATGCCGCGATCACGTTGCGTTCAGAACTAGTGGACCTCGTCTACTACTAAGTAGCTAGACACCGGCGCTCAGCATCCTCTCAACGTTTACTCAATGTTTTTTTAGCTAACCTCAGCGCAGAGAACTATTCCATTGCTGAGCCCTTCTGTGCTTGCATGCACTACAGAGACATTCAACCCCATAATTTCTCCACAGGCCTGAAACTAGCGCGCTTACTATAATCATTGAACAACTAAGGCCATGCAGTGCAATGACGACTCAGAAAGCTCGGAACCAAGACCATCGGGCTCACGCGTAGGCTACGTCGTCTCAGAGGAGTTGGCCAAGGCAAGTTCATGCCAGACCGGCCCATTTTGAACGTCAGCATAATAATCGGGTCGTGGCATTTCCTTGCGGCTTTCATCGCACATCATTGCAGATATCGTCGCTCCTACCTTCGAACCGAAACAGATCCCTCTTGGTCCATTCACTCGTCACCGCACTCGGCCTCTTCAAAGCTGTCGATCCAGGTGGCCGAAAATGTATCCAGGTTCTACGTCCCCGCAAAGCAACCACAAAGGAATTGCTCACATACCATACGCGTGATTACCTCAAGTATGCGCTGAGCCCGTCCAGCGACTACCAAGACCAGTGTCAAGTCGCGGAGTTTGGCCTCGAGGATGTGCGTCCATCCCTGCATTGTCTCGTTCAATTTTGAAGTGGCAGGGGAATGACTCGGAGTATGTTGTAGGATTGTCCTCCGTTTCGCAATATGCACGAATATATTCAACTTGTGGCCGGGGCAACTCTCACAGCAGTGGACGCGCTGAAGAGCGACGTATGTGATATAGCCATTTGCTGGGATGGCGGAAGGTTGGGTCTTCTCGTTTTCACCAATAACGAGTCATACCCAATTTGATTTCAAAGGCATCACGCACAGAAGGCCAAGGCGTCTGGGTTTTGCTATGTCGCGGATTGCATACTGGCTATTCTTTCTTTGAAACGGCCCATCCCCTCTCTACCGATGCGAAGACCGCGCGTGATGTACGTTGACTTGGATCTGCATTTCTCAGATGCAGTCTCGCAAGCGTTTTACAATGCGAGCTCTGCTGTGTCCTCCCAAATTTTGGTACTAATCAGTGTTCCTCGTATATCCATTGGCGATTTCATAACTCTTCTCTCTAGACGTTGTCTATCCACCATGCGTCCCCAGGATTCTTTCCTGTCTCCGCGCTCTCGGGCCTACCCAACCCTGATGACCCCGCATTCGATCCATTCACGCTGTCGATTCCCCTGAAACCTGGTGCTTCCGGTCGAACATTTGCTCGAATATGGCCGATAGTCGAATGCATCAAGGACATTTTCAACCCAGACATGATTGTCGTCGAGTGTGGGCTAGATGGACTCGCTGGTGATCCGATGGCTACGTGGAACTGGTCCTTGGGCGGTGTTGGATCCCTTGGATGGTGCATCACACGGATATTACATGACTGGGATGGTAAAAAGTTGTTACTCGGTGGTGGTACGTTACACGCTCTCCTGTTCTTTCCGCCTGGAAAGAAGATAAAGTCTTTGATTCAAGGAGGCTACAATTCTACGAATGCATCGCGGGCCTGGACATTTTTAACTTCTGTCGCAGTAAGGAATCATGCCTTGGGGAGGGAGACGAAACACTGACTTACTTGATGCGACGCTGCTAGATTGGAAAGCCGCTCCCGCTGGAAACAGATATACCAGATCATCGTGCCCTTCCTTTGTATCAGCCGTCCTTCACACTCGACGTTCCCTCTGGAAATATGCAAGACCAGAATTCGGAGGATTACTTGAGAGATGTGGAGCAGTGTTACAGACGAGTCCAGATGCTTCTAGAACACAGACTGTCGTAGGTACCGTGTAAGTACAAATGCATAGATATTGGCCCAGCATATCTTACTTGGGGATCAACCTTAGGATTACTGTCGAATCTGCTGGGATGTGTGCTACTCTGATTGGAATTGTTTAGCTAGCGTAGCCCCCATGTATCGGAGGACGAAGTAGGCAGTAGTGACGCCATCATTTACTAATTATGCTATTCCGTTTCTTTCTCTTACATCTTTTGATGTCGCAAGTGTGCGCACGGGCAAATGCGTGGTACCAGGGTAGGAGACGATATGGACGAACCAGGTTTCACGCTTGTAGACCCCAATAGAGGACGTGAAAGTCAATACGTAGGACGAGGTAGTCTCCCTAAGCCAGACTCTCTTCGTAGAGGAACGAGGAGCAGACTAGCCAACGCTGCCACCAAACCTTCACGGGATTACGTAAGGTCATTCACTACCACCAAGTAGTAGACTCACTACTTTTTGGTGAGTTCAATACTACTGCACCATTGGCCAAGCTGGCCAGCTTGTTATGTCGCCGTCACCTGTGTACAATATCTCCTAAACGCGTTTCTTACCTGTCTTTCCATCTATCATCTGTTCAGCTTGGAAAATCGATGCTCTGGAGCACGTCAGTGTTGAGCACCCTATCATCCGATACGGAGCCATCTATAGTCGTTACCTTCGATTCTGCCAAGTATCTGTTTAATGTCGGGGAAAATACTACGAGGTCTTATCTCCAAAGCCGGCAAACATGGAGGAAGACGCGGGCTCTGTTTGTCACCTCTGTTGGCACCCAAAGAACGAGCGGCCTTCCAGGTATTTGTGCTGTTCTACCAACTCTACAGTGACTGACGAGGTTACATTATTAGGTCTACTGATGACATTCGCGGATGCAGGGCGATCAAAAGTACATATTGCCGGCCCTTCCGGACTGTTGCATCTCATGGCCAGCATGCGGAGGTATACCTATCGGTGAGTTCGTGTCTTGGATGAACAATTGGCCTATTCCAAATGTATACTCTTGGAAGGGAGAATCTTGATGTCACACCCTCCGAGATCCCCCTTGTGCCAAACGATCAACATGTGTATAAGGATGAAAACATAACCGTTTATGCCTTTCCCGTTTCCCCGTTGCACGAGACATCGGAAGACAACACGCCAGAACCAGATCGACATCCTAGCGTACTAAAAAGGAAACGAAGAGTATCCCCTGAAATTCGTGACCGTCCGACCAAACGGGGTACTGGAGCCACTGCAGTTTCCGATTCTCCACTTTCAATACAGGAACTCATGGCAAGATCGGATTTCGATCCCACCTCGCTGAGTGAGGAGATGGCTCAAGCGTGGCGAAGACACGTCGTGAAGCTCATGTTCCCTGCGACTCAAGTTCCGCAGGAAAACGGCGGTCAAAGCTCTAAGGGAAAGCAGAAGGGGGTAGACCGTGCAGGTCAGCCTAGTGCAGATGAGCCCCCAAATACCGCACACGTCTGTCAGCCTCCAGGTCTCAGGCGCCCCCTTCCTTTTCCAGAACGCTCTTTGGTTGGGTCCCCAGAGACGTGGTTGAGACCCACTGTCGCCTATGCTATTCATGGCCCCCGTGTGCGAGGCAAGTTTGACGTACAGAAGGCTGAAGCACTTGGCCTCAAGCATGGCCCCTTACGTGCCGTGTTGACCCGGGGACAGTCTGTCACTATAAAAGTAGATGACGGTCGTGGTAATGTAGTCGATCGTGAGATCAAGCCAGCGGATTGTATCGCAGAAGGCTCACTACCCGGGGTGAGTGTACATTCCATCTCCTTGAGAAAACAACTCCGAACACGTCTTGTAGGTCGTGTTACTACTTGACACGCCAACATTGGCACATATCCCAGGTCTTCTATCCGGGTTCGCTGATGGTGGTCCGTTTGCAAAATACCAGCAAGTCGATTCCAAAGACCATGTAGTCAGGGTGGTCTACCACCTCTGTGGTGACGATGTTCTTGAGGATGAGCGATACAAGGTATTTATGAACCAATTTGGGCCTGACGTGCATGTGAGTGAAATGGTTGCCTCAACATCATCCATCCTTAAAGCCGCTCAGCATCTGGTTGCCTCGCGCAAACATCTGCCTGACCCAGTCACGTTCACCAGCGCGGCATACAGCCAGCTAAGGTTGAACCAGTTGGATCCCACCATATTTCCTCTTCCTAAGTTCACTCTGAATGCAGCGAAGCCCTTGCAGGGTACGTTGATAACGATTTCCGCTCTCCCATCCACGAATCCCACTTACGAATCCACAAAGACGTAATTGGATTACCAGTTACCACAGGTCCCATGCATGCAGGTTTGTCAATTAGCCTTCATCCTCCAAGGTCCCCAACCGAAAATGAAGATATTGAACACCTGGATCTTTTTCACCCGGCTGTTCGCTCTACTTCTCCGTTACAGTTGCCAGACTCTACCCTCGCTTCCTTTGCTAAAGCGCGGGCCTCTGTGCAATCCTTTGCTGAAGGATATGATGCGGAGGCTATACCAGGTAAAGATGTATCAGTATGCACGCTGGGAACTGGCAGCGCGATACCCAGCAAATTCAGAAACGGTGAGCTGTTCACTGTGCGCTTACATTGACACGATATCCTTACGGCGACAGTCTCTGGAACACTTATCCACATTCCAAACCATGGCTACATCCTTCTTGATGCTGGTGAGGGAACATGGGGGCAACTCGTGCGCAAGTACGGAACGGACCCATCGTCGTCTTCCAGTGTATGGCAGGTGTTGCGTGAGCTCAGGTGCATATTCATAAGTCACATCCATGGAGACCATCACATTGGTCTTTCGAAAATGTTGGCCATGCGACAACGGGTGAGTAGTTTTTCTTTGCAAGCCAAAGCCGCATTCAAATTTGTTCCCGCAGCTAGATCCCCCTGCAAATGAACCTCTGTACCTCGTGGCAAACCACACTGTTTTGCAGTATTTGCGTGATTACGAGGGCCTGGAGATACTTGGACTCCGAGCGGGCTGCAAAAGCTCTGTCGTTACGATCTCAGCTGAGTTGATACACTGGCTGCGCAATGGCCCACAACCAGAGTAAGCTTCTTTGTGATATTCTTGCCTTGCTGTGGTGTTTGATCGGAATTCTAGGTCCATGACTGCGCTTTGCACGTCACTTGGCTTACAGAGCATACACACTGTTGATGTAGAGCACCGCACGATGTGTCATGGATTGATAATCAAACACAGAGATAGATGGAGCATCGTGTAAGTTGCCATGTAACCCGACGTTTTGGTGTATTTACGCATAATTGGACAGGTACTCAGGCGATACCGTTCCCGTGGATAGACTGGTACAAGCGGGTAAAAATACAACGCTTCTCATCCACGAAGCTACGATGGCGGATAAAGAAGTGGAAAAGGCACAAGCTAAGATGCACAGCACCGTCAGCCAAGCTGTTGACATCGGAAAACAGTACGATATTATCGCCGCGGATAATTGATGATAAAATTGACCACTAAATAGGATGAATGCTTATAGCACTCTCCTTACTCATTTCTCAGCGAGGTATCCTGCGATGCCACAGTCCATGCTCACAAAACGCAAGGATGGCGATCCATTTGTGGCCCTCGCATTTGATCACGCGAATATTAGGATCGGAGATATGCGGAAGATGCACGCATACACGGCAGCCATAGAACAAAATTTTGCTGACCTGGAAGACGACGATGCTACAACACAGGTTGCAGAAGTGGATATTACCTGATGATTGTCACATCATATCGTAAACTACTAGTTATTGCACAATAATTCTAGAGATGCTATTACTCCTCGGGCCACTTCCTCGCCAGTTTTGTCCCACAAATCCTTTCGTCGAGGACCAGTTCCCTGTAAAGAAGGGGTGTCCGATTCCTCAATCAGGGAGGCCGCAGTTTGCGTATAAAGGTCAAGGAAAGCACGGCAGTGGTAAACTAATGTCTTAAGTTTGGCAGATGGCGTTTCACCCGATAGCGCAGAGAGGACAACGTTACGGCTCGCATTACCGTCTTTGATCAATATACCCAGAAGAACCGCCGTGTAACCGCGGAGAAAAGCTCTATGAGGCAAGTCGTCTTCACTAGCACTGTGTTCCATGTAGAGTGTAGTGAGGCAACGCAAGACAGTGCATCTCTCTGTACACTGACAAGCCCGCATACATTTGCCACCGCCAGGGCAATCAGGATTGATTGCTATAGAAAAAGCAGGTAGGCATCAAATGATTCAGCGCGGAACAAGCTTACAGTGTTGCAGGCAGAGACCAGGCACCTTGCCACACATTGTAGCCCAGTTCATCAATAGGCCTAGTGAGAGGCAGAAAAGGTCAAAGTAATCACAACCAGCCGGGGGATCTGGAGCGTTGACATCCGACCAGTTTGATTGAGACTGGACAGCCACTAAAGCTACGAGGGGGAGCGCATATTCTTCTGCTAGGGTGGCTTCGCACCACGCCAAGTCCCCATGCGAAAGCAGGGTAAGCACCCGGAGTGCTCCACAGAGACATTTCCATCCTTGCGCTACAGGTAAGCAATACAACAGGAATCTGATACCAGGTCTCACCGAGAGCACGTTGTTCTTCAATGTCGCACTTCCGCAATTGAACTTGGGAGAACACGCAAAGAGATAGGAATTTAGAAGCAAGGTCGTTGACACATGCAGCTCGAAACACCTCAGTTCGATCGCCTTCCGAGTTAGTCTTAGACCACTGCCCTAGCAAAAAGGAGTCCAAAAGGCGCAGACACGATTCCGCGTGTTCCAGGGATAGCGTACCACAACTAATGGAGTAATGTGGTAACACCACCGCTGAGCCGGAAAGGTATGCTGCGAGGCGAGGCTCTATCAGGCTAAGCTCCTCTTCCAAACTAGCGAGTATTGGAGCAAGATATTGAGCGTCGAGAGCAGTGGGTAACGTAGCTAGCGTGTGAGAAATCAAAAAGCGAACAGATGGCTAACGATGTGCATGTTAGGTAAATCTTAGGGTAACAGATTTGCAAACCTTGAATGGACAATACTGCTGTAATTCCTTTGATATCATATCTGATAATTTATTCAACTGTGAGGTTTGTGAATTCATAATGACTGGAAGTGGGTGAACAAAATACTCACAACAGCAATTTCAGACCTGGAGATCCCGTATGACTTGAAGTCGGCTATACTCGCACCCGACGTAGCAAGAGTAAGGACGTCTGTCTTTTCGCTAAGTGTGGCAAGGATATGAACAAGGGTCTCAACGAATTTGGGGTGGCGTGTCAAATCTTGAAGTGTATTGAGTGGATCTCTAGCAGCCAATGAGGCAAAGAATGCGATGATAGCGTCGAATAGCTAGGAAAAGTCGAGGTGAGACTAGAAGCGAACTTGGCAAAGTCTTACTTTGTCGCTAACTCCACCCCTTGATGCCGAGACCCTGTCCCATGTATGAGAGTAAAAATCACAAGCCTTGGCTCGCCTGTTGAAGTCAGAATCACAAAGCTTGTTCACTATTTCGAGAGCACTTTCTTACTGAATGAGAATGACTGAGTACGTGCAGAAAAGAATGGGGCTCACCTCGCTCGCCGCAATGTTATTGCACTAGCCGCTTCGAGGCCTTCAAAAAGGTACCCTACCTCATCCATGAACCTTCTACTTTCGCCCTTATTTCTGAGTTCCGTTATACTCTTGAGATCATTCATCATTCCACTCGCATTGTAGTTCAGAGACGATTGCGACAACGTTTTGCTCGAGTTGCGTTTCAGTCGTCGGGACGGCGAGATAACTTCTTCTACTGGGAGTGGATCGTCATCGGACTTGTCTACCCCCCAGCGAGTGCGTAGATCCGCATATGACTCCTGCGACGCCTCATCTTGACCCTGAGTGAGGACATCCGTGAAGTCCGCCCCGGGAACAGGAAGGGACACGAGGAATGACCGGGATGGGCCAGCGTAAGTCCTCATAGGTCGTACAGGAGGCACTCTTGACGGAGACTGCTTAGAATCATCTGGAGTAGCTTGTCTGCCATGCGACGGAGCAGAGGGTGAGTAGGGTGAACTCCGAGTCGGAGGAGATTCCAGGAAAGTAGGTGCTAAGGGAAACAGCGGTCTCTAGTAGCATGTTGCATGAAACGATCCGCGTTTACTCACTGTGAGCGTCTGAAGCAGGACTGCAATCTGAAAACGCAGATGGACCACCTCCAGTTGTGATCCTTCGTCGCTTTCGTCGACTGGGAGATGAGTCGCGGTCGTCTGCATTGTCAGATTGGACGTCATTTAGAGCCGTATCATGATTTCTTTCATCCAACTTGGTTTCTCGTGCTGTCCGTCGTGCTTTCCGGCCGTAGACTCGTTGCATGACTGCCTAGTGGGTAAATTCAATGATATTGTGAGAAAAATAGGTCAATTGTACCCATATGGATTTCCCCTATTATGTGAACAAGATGCTGGTCGATACCCAGTAACCCAGACTAGTAGCATACATAGATTCGTGTACGAAACATGCGGATGACTAGATATATGGATTTAACAGTAGATGGGGGATTGGGCGAAAGCCCGCAGGGCTTCCCGGCCCGAAACGAAGCCCAAGGGAACAGCAAGCAAGGTGTGAGACGGGCTGGGCACCGAACAGGTCAGCTTGCCAAGGAGACTCAGACTAGGCGACACGTTGAGCGAGGTAAGAAATCTGGTCACAAGAACGGAGGACGAAGCCCTCGCTCAGACCTACGAGAGGGAGTGGTGGGTGGGGAGCTGAATTTCAGGAGTGAACAAGCTGCTGATGACTGGCTCCAGGAGATACAAAGTGGGCAGAAGCAAGAAGTTCTGCCACGTCGCTTTCTCACACATAGACCATATCCTACGCGCTAGTGCTGTCTTAGGACCACAAATCTGCTCACCGACATTCCTGCCAACAAAAAGTATCGTCTTTTCCATTTTCAAGTTCCCTATCTTGATGGCCACAAAAGTATACGACGCCACTGTTGACGACAATGTCAAGGCCGCCGCAGCCAAAGAGAACCACATGTCTCCTCCTGAACCAGGAAACAAACTCACCCAATTACGCGACCTGGATAGCCTTCTGTCATGAATGAGGCAATGCGAAACACACACATTAATGCATGGAGCAGGCACCACAGATGATAATTGGTCACCAAAATTTACAAAGTCTTACGTTGGTTCGCAAACCAATGTAGACATTGAGCATGATAACAACGCGGATTTTCCCTCTATGTCGCTAGCGAGTTAGGGTAGACAACAGCCCCTTCCAAACAAACTCTCTCGCGTTCCCACCGGACTCGCTATACTTTGCCAGGAATAGCTCGTCGTTCGGGACTGTTCCATCAGAAACCCGTTAGCATCCCATCAAGCTACAGGGGCCAACTGTATATACCTGAAGAAAGCGCTCGATCACAGGACCATATATCAAATAGCTCGGCCGCCTCCGGGACAGTGAGTGCATCTGGAACTGCCACGGGTGAGAGGCCCCTTGCATAGTCCTGCAGCTCACAAGAGCGCTTGGCATATGGCCCAGAATCAGAGGCCGGAGGCAAACCAAGAGCTTCTGCGAGCTCGAGGGGAAGCCTGAAGGTGGTATCTGTACCCGAGAGGGCTCCTAAGACGGCGCCTCGTGCCTAAAAAAAAACACAAGGATCAACGAATATCCTAATTAGACGTTGACGACTGACGAAAGTTTTTAATCCACCAGCGTACTCCAGTAGTACCCGTGGCATGGAGAGGTGGTACGGTTGTATTCGAGCAAAGTGGGGGTGGCGATACTTCGTTTTGCAATATATCGCTTGGAAGTCATCGATCGCTAGGAGGACAGGAAACCTGAACAACATCCAAGGTCAAATCATGCGTGCCATAGGCCAATCATAAGTGAACTGACGTGGTTTGCCTCGCCAGCTCGTCAAGAACTGCCGTCAATATCGTAGGCGCCAATGCTTGCTCCCTTGTTCCTACTCTCACGAGCTCCGCAAGAGTCGTGCCAGCGGGGACGGTTGCTCTGCGCTCCAATTCGACATCCGATTGCATACGCAGCTGCTCTAATCGAGCTTCATTAACAGTGAGGAACCGTTGGAGAGTTTCAAATGCAAAGACGGGTTGTAAATAAGTGGCAGTTCGCGGATCGTACGTGTACAATGTTGTCGAATTGACGAGATTGATGCCTGAGCGAGACGATTAGAACTTTCAGATGAAAACGGGAGAGACACACACTTCTTGGAAAATATAAAACCATCCAATCCCGTGCATGACAGTATTGTAGTGCCTGCAGTAATAGAACACTCTTTCCACAGCCAGGAGCACCGGCTGGAGAGATGCATAAGGGCACTCATATATCTAGTTCATGCAGGGGACCTACAGAAGACGAGTCTATGGTTCGCACTTCCCTCCTGGTTTGCTAAGTCTAGCCGATTTATGACGTCGATCGTCACACCCCGTATTATAGAACATGGCTTCGAGAGAATCCGAAACTGAATGTGACCATACAAGGGTTTATTCGTGAAATGATTGGTCAATGAAGCGACGTGAGACACGGAGGACCAACCTCAAGAAGTAAATTCCGGGGGAGCCCAAACACCCGGAACGGATCCTTCTCGTTGGCAGGGAACGCCAGCCCTTGCGCCACGACTGCCTCTGTGAGGATTTCCTGCAAATGGAACAGAATCATGAAACTGCTACAAACTGAGGGAGTCAGCAACTTACGGGGTGGAAAGTCTGTAGTTGTAGGTGACGATCGCGCCCCTCGCTCTCAAACAACGGGTGTGTTAACTGACCCACTTGCATCGGAACGAACATCTGTGTTGCATGTAGAACGCAACACAGCAGGGATTGGTGGCATTCGAAGTCTTCCATTCATATGTATACTGTAAGGTAACGGAGCACGTACCGTGTACCGCTTCCGCTTCGAAGATGTCTGTTCGCTATCCTCTGAATTTGAGCCATTAACCTGTCTTTGTCCCTTCGAGAACCCTTGCCCTGTGGCTTCTTCAGTGACATTGTGTGGAGCCCAACAGCACCAACTCACGGCCAGACTTGACTACGGGTCGGGCTTTGGCATAATATCTTGCTTGTATGTTCAATTGCGGTATTCTTGAATCCGAGACTTGTAGCAGAGAACGACATATGGGCATGCAGCATTTGCTCAGAGGCAACATTTGCTGCAACGACCAGGTGTTGAAAGTCTGTACTGGTCAAATTTCCTGATCGGTGTCTGCTAACTAGCCACGTGACATTCAAGAGATGATCCTCGTTGCCTTTTTCTGATTATTCTCAAGCAACATACTGGCCAACGGGTAATATGTGATTGAAAGGTGAAGAGTATTGGATGCTGAGAGAATTCTACAGCGAAAGTTTACGCTAGCGGCAATAATGGTAATAACTCGACTCATTGTGCAAGAGGACGACCCATAAGTTCGCTAGGTCGCTGAGTTACCATCATTGATTCTGGAGCTTGGACAATTACATATCTAAGTCTTTCTCTGCAGGTGACATGAAAATAAGAGAAGACTAGTGGCACCACTGTGGCGCATTTAGCGCAATGCCAATGACAAGCTGAGTAAGTACCTGTCTGCATCAAGTGTGCACTCAAGGAAAGACTAGCCTAAAGTCGTATAGCTGCAACTGCTACTACCCAAACTCTGCAGTGCAAAAACGCGCATTGATGTACGTGTAACAGTCTTACTTGTACATTAGAGGTTTTATTCACCCAGGCCGGTGGAACGTACGTGATCCATTCCGAAAGCCTCTGATGGTGCTCGGAACTCTATGCTGACACATCCACATGCCATGGCTTTCTGATACGCAGCAGCTGCGCGGAACTATCCGCGACTAATTGAAGGCGGTCGGGCGGTCGGACCTTGGCTGGGCGGTGAAACAGTGAAAAGCTTGGTACGTTCACGTATGGAGATGAGCGGTTGGTCACCATCAGGTGCAGTGGCAGATGGGTTCATTCCACACCCGGTACCTCATGTATGATTGGGTGAGTCTGGACCAGCTTTTTTTGCGAGTCTTTGTGTTCCCATCCCTCTTGCATGGCGGTGCAGAGCTTTAGTCGGAAACTCACGAAAGGCAGGTGACGTGAGACCAAACTATCTGGCATGTAATACATACTGCTTGTTCCAGAGTGTGTTTGTATCAACGCTCAAGAGCTATTCTGCCGAACATGCCGGATCCTTCTCATCAAATTTCCCTAGTACTTCCGCCCCTCCACGCTGACCACTCCTTCGACTAGTTCATCGGCTGTATTCTCGTCCCGAGGGGTTTACGGCTCTCGTCCTGGCCTGGTGTTGTTGCGACCAAGTTACGCACTGCATTGCTTAGCCGTGCGTAGCACCTGCAGGCCAGTATCGGAACAGCGGTAGTCTCAGACAGTATACTGAACCCACGTTTGCCTTGTCGATGGAAACCACGTCCACAATGTATTTTACATCGTCATAGCAAGATATTGATAACTAACGGTCAATTTTTTTTCCTTGGGCAGGACAAGAGAAATTCAATTACGCAGCCCGGATAGCCTCATGGTTCCATCATTTCAGCGCCTACGAGAGACCAGTACATTGTACGATGCAGGCGATGCAGGCCACATTGAACATGCATGCTACATATTCATCAAGTGCTGGCCGCAGCTGGTGTGTGATGTTGGGCCAATGGATCTGGGTTGATGGCCAAATCCGAGTCGGACTGATCGAATTTAGTCCTAAAAATTCTAATAGTCCCGATTCACGCCTGCAGTGTGCCAGACGATCGAGTTCGCACGACAGTACGGATTATATACTAAGAGTCCAGTACTGTATTACTCCGTCGGTCCTTGGCAGATGGTCAGACCAAGGAAAAATGGATCTTCGTGATGCTCGGAATGGTGATCTCCAGTGGCAACACTGCACTAAGGCACGATCTTGATTTGAAGCACAACCCTTGACGTAACCTCTTTTGGAAATCCAGTACTCATGGATTATCTAAGATACAATGTGACAACGGGCACGTTGAGGCCCTGCAATACACTACTGGAACTCGCTAGTTGTAGGATCTACACACCCCGACAACGTGGCGAGGGCAAATAATAAAGTGCACTAGCATGCATTCCCTCTGAGCGTTGAGACTCATCTTTACTTCTATCCAGAAGGGCGTTGAAGGTCCCAATCTCTCTTACGCTTCGCGAGGGCACGTTGAGGCCATCATATACGGTCTACGTTTAGTATCTACAGATGCGTCTGAGTGCCTGCATGTTAAGACTGGATTCAAGAGTAAATACCTGTAATGAGTAGCCTTGTATGGTCCTTGGACGGGGATATCAAGATACGTGGACTGCTCGGAAGTCAGCTCAGTCAACTTGACATTGAGTTGAGCAAGGTGGGAACGAGCGACTTCCTCGTCGAGCTCTTTGGGCAACATGTGGACACCAAGAGGGAACTTCTCTGGGGTCGTGTACAGAGCAATCTGTGCCAACACCTGGTTGGTGAAGGAGCACGACATGACAAATGAGGGGTGACCAGTAGCACAACTAAAGTGCATTGTTAGTAAGTATTAAAACTTTGGGATGAGATGCACTCACCCCAAGTTGACAAGACGTCCCTCGGCGAGGAGGATAATGTGGCGTCCAGAAGGCATGGTGAAACGATCAACCTGGGGCTTAATGTTTACGATCTCCTTCGCAGTAGCCTTGAGATATGCAACGTCGATTTCAACATCGAAGTGTCCGATGCTGCATCCCGTAAGGCAACGTTGCAATACGCAAGGGGAAATAGTACCCACTTGCAAACGATAGCATCCTCCAGCATCACGTTGAAGTGCTTAGCAGTTATGATGTCACGGTTACCAGTGGTAGTCACAAACAAGTTGGAGCGTGGGGCTGCGTCCTCCATAGTAGTGACTTCATAGCCAGCCATTGCCGCCTGAAGGGCATTGATGGGATCGATTTCTGTGACAATCACACGTGCGCCGTACGAACGAAGTGACTCGGCACACTAAACTCCCGTCAATACAAGGCAGATCCGGGGTGTAGATGTACCCACCCCTTTTCCGACGTCACCATATCCAGCAACGACAGCAACCTTGCCAGCAAGCATAACGTCAGTGGCACGCTTGATGCCGTCAACAAGGGACTCCCGGCAACCATAGTAGTTGTCAAACTTCGACTTTGTAACAGAATCATTGACATTGATAGCAGGAACTTTTAGCTTGCCCTCCCTGAGTGCCTTGTACAGATGATGAACGCCGGTAGTGGTCTCTTCGGAGAGACCTTTGATATCTGCGGTAAAGAATAAGATCCACAAGTCTAGGATATATGATTTTCAAACTCTTACCTTTCAGGTATTGTGGGTATTTTTCGTGGACGAGCCTCGTCAGATCACCTCCATCATCCAAGATCATGTTCAATGCTCTTCCGCCAGCGAAACCTGCGATCGTTTGTTCAATACACCATTCATACTCCTCATCGGTTTCGCCTTTCCAGGCAAATACAGGGACACCCGTTGCCGCAATTCTGGATACCCAAATTAGTCACTTCACAGCCTATTTAAAGCTGTCCTTACGCAGCAGCGGCATGATCTTGTGTGGAGAAAATGTTCTAAGACGGGTTTATCACGATCGAACGCCAACAGGTATGTAGCAAGCTTACACATGACGACCAAGTAACCTCGGCTCCGAGGGCAGTCAGGGTTTCGATCAAAACCGCTGTTTGAATGGTCCTGTTCAATGTCCTTTATCAATAACAGCGCTAATAGAAGATTAGTTTGATTACATGTGAAGGCAACCTGCGATGCGGGCGCCTGCCAGAGGCTTCGAAGCACCGTACTATGCATTTTCATTAGTGGGGCCATTCATAACACCGACGACCATCCTCACCTTGGCCCTCATGAACATGAGTCCTGGCATTTCATGCTAAATGCATCAAGTTTATCTATCCATGCAGTGCAACATTGTGATAATTTTTCATACCTCCGCGATCTCAATCTCCTTGCGACCGAAAGCAGCAAGAGAAATGTCTTAAGGTTTCGATTGAATGGTGAGTTCGCTGGATGAATGCATGGTTACACCTACCAGCGACTTTGTAGACCATAGTTGCACGATGATTTTGGTGTGGAAGAGAGAGAACTGCGGACCATCGATTGCAAGTTTTTATCTTTGGGCACACGTGGAACTGTGGGAAACCGAACAGCGTATTTGGTAAGCATCTGGTCAGATCTGGTCTCACAATGACATGTTTTCGAGGAGAAAGACAAAACACGGAGAGCCCTTCGTGGAGTGGTCGCTGGCCATTGAACAAGTGCACTAAATGTTGATGCTCACTTCGAAAGGTAAGCATGTATCGTCATAATACCGATGCCAATCGGACACACATCACACAGCACCGCCCTGACAAGGTCAGCGTCGTGTCAAGGAATTACTTCAAACAATATTACTGTAATATTATGATGAGCTGGTGATCAATTCAATTCTCGATGCAGAAATCTGAAGTCTAACGCATTACGTAGGATCTTAGAAGGTGGCCTGCCAGCCACCACTGAGCTTTATACTAGTTTCAACGCTGTCGGTGCCCTCCGAGACAAGATTCAAGGTGAGACAGGCTTGGACCTCCCGATTCATTGAGTAAGGACTAATGCTACAGATTGGGACCAGGTCCCGGCCGGTGACCATTCCGCGACACGGAAATAACCTTAGAGCTACACAAAGCCATGATGTTCACCGCCTTCGGACACAGCCACATAACCCTTCACTTCCGCTGATTAGGCAAGGTTTGATGCGTCGCAAGCAGTCAGAACTCCCCCATCAGTAACCTAGACTGTACAGCCAGTAGTACTCATTGGCATGGCAAAAATGTCAGGCTGTGAGTCTTTCTGCTTATTGATCACCATCTTCGTTTACCGCATGCGCGTACACTAGTGTTTAGCGTCATTCGTCGGTCCCTGTGCACAATTCAATGACAGTGGCTCTGTTGTGAACCACCGACCATTTGACTCATGATGGGATTCACCCTGGGTGTTTCCACGAACCGTTTTGTGTCGCGTGGTAGACACTGCCAATATGTGACGCCAGGACCAGTTAAATAATGCCCAGTGTTCAGGCAACACCGACACCTTTTTCATTTTTTCGGCTTCTCACCGCACTTGAGCTAGTACTCCGAGGCAATGTCTAGTAGTCAGCAAAATATGTCTTCATTCTCTTCTGGGAGAGGTACATCAGGGGCAACGTCATATCCACACCCTGGCTCCACTCATGGTGGAATGGGTCAGGACAATAGTCCCCGTTCCTACACCCTTTCTGGCTCATATGTGGGTCTACATACACGTTTTATTTGGCCCGCAGTCTAATAAAGAGTTCCCAGGGTAACCCAACTGCTGACTTCCGACCTCATTCGTCCAGCTCAAACTTGGATCCATCTATGGCGTATCCCGGCAGGAGTGGCCAACCTCCTTGGGTCTCTGGACAGCGGGCGATGGGTGGTCAGCATCATTTCATGCACGATCCCGCAGGCGTAATACCACGCCCCCAATCAGCAGTTGCGCAGTCCCATCATATGCGATCAAACTCCCTTGCTCACACCAGCTCGAGGGGATACCCCAGCCAAGCAGGTCCTTCGAGCAGACCACTCCCACTCTCCCCCGAATTCGGGAGTCCAGTGGCACATTACCCCGCTTCTGAAGATGTCACTATGGCGCATCGACCACAATCCTCTGGTCATTCTACCAAGTCTGCCGAGCAGGTGGAGCAAGAAATGAATGTGTTACAGGAAAAAATAAGACACTTGGAACTCGTTAATCATCACGCCCAAATGCGTGTCAAAGAATTAGAGAGGGAGTTGTCCAAGCAGATACCCCCACCTGGACCCTCCGGGCCCTCCCTTGGATACCCACTAACGGCACCACAACCACCTTCTGTGCAGTCCTCGTGGAAAGCAAGGACAGATGCTCGCACCCGCCTCTTCTGCTCTCTCAACCGTGCAGGGAATGCGCTTTGTGCGTGGCATGACTCCCGACGAGAGCGTAGGGCATATCCCCCTCGTATGGCTCCTCCGGGTTACCTCAACTGTGGGTGCACCTTCAATGAGGCTCTCTTTGAGGAAAGTCTATCCCGCCATGGCGTTGGAAGCTACCACCCTGGCGAGAACGTTCGCATGGATCCAGCGTTACGCAATCCACTGCTGCTCCTCCTAGAAAAGCGCTACGGATACCGGGACGGTGATTTTGAGAGGGATCCCACGACAGGGGAGTGGGTCGCTGGGGAAGGAAGCCTGATGTGGGAGCAAAAGCTTTCTCAGGGCTCTCTGAGCATTAGAAAGAGAGTGGACGATCGTCGTTGACACAAGGTCCGTGCACAGCCTGGTCCCGACTTTGCTCCCGAGAGGTTCACGTTTATATTTTACTGTTCTCAGGTGCTTGCTTTCCTGTCACTCCAGAGGTGTATATTTTTGGATACCATGTTATTGCAGGCATGTCTATAATTCGTAGTTTTTCAGAAATTATTTTCCCTAGAGTGCTAGACCGTCCGAAGCCCAGTCTGTGCTGACCTTGCAAAACGAGATGGTTATATCCAATCCAATGAGAACTGGTTCCTGGACGGATGGTACCTATTTACTTACTCATGTTTACTACAGTGCCTCTTGGCGACGATATCAGTGGCCTCACAGCTACTTGGAAAGGGACAGAGTACCGGAGGAAAATATTGTCCGTTTACTATTCAGCTATTCCACGAGCCTGAGCTATGATCCTGCCATGCATAAACTATCTGTGGCATACTAACTAGAGGTACACAAGGGTGAGTCCGGTGCTGGGAACATCAATGCCAGGTCTTCCGGAGCTTTCTGGAGCGCTGAGTAATGTGGATATCGTGACGACATGCAAACTAACTTAAGGGCCTGTGCTGTCCGAGGGTACGAGATGCTAACCACTGCTTAACCTGTGTATTCAACGTTCGGCGCCAAGAGTTGGCGTAATACATAGCAAGCCTTGTACTTACTCAATTCATTTGAATCAAAGGATGACGTGACTTCCAAAGTGCATCCTCTCACGGCGCACCGAGTTTCACTCACTGCAGTGTCACCAGCCCTCCGTCCACATTCCTTGCTGGTCTTATACCCAAGCTACGATCATGTCTTCCAAGGAGACCTTCACGCTTTCTTCGCTTTCGTTAGCCTCGGATGATTGGGACCGCTCAGAGAGCGACATTCAGCCTCCCAATAATAGCCAGGCTTCCTCCGGCATAACACCGCGGAATTCGGTGATATTCCCTGCGGATGGCACAGACCACACTCCTGGCCGAGGTTGTGCAGGCAGGGGTGGACGAACACTGAGTGAGCTCATGAGGTTACACGCTGAGAAGGGGACGGACGTGACATTTACTGCTGAGGAGGCGTCGAGGGTAGCAGATGTACTCAAGCAGTGGGTTAGTACGCAGCCCCTCTGTGCAAGACGTTTCTCTAACTGCAACTGATAACATGTACATAGATAAATTCCGGAACGTCACCTTACGAAGGAGAGGAGGACGACTTTTTCAACCGTTCGCAAGATGACTCGTCGTTGGTGTCCAAACGATATTCACGCATACCATCAGACGTAAACGTTAACGGCCGACTGCGCGGGCTGAGCGAAAGCATAGTTGTGCCCCGATCACCAAAGATGGACGCGTCAGCTTCATGACCGAGATTTGCATTCGCCATTTTCCTCTCTACGACATGATACTAGACTCACGATTTCTGTCACGACCCGTTTACGACCTTGTTACGACTGCCACGAGTACCTTATTCGCATTCCTTGGAGAGTATAGCAATACTATTCTGATCGAGACTACTGTAGAATGCCAGTTGGAATGTTTTGTTGGTTCATGGTCTCCTGATTTATTTATCACGTGATCAATAGTCCATCATCACGTGTCTGTTCAACTCTATGTCATATTGTAAATCATCGATACAGAAACCAGCAGGACCTGGTGGCAGTAGCACTGGCACTACTACCATGAATCACAGAAGCAGCAGAACACCTCTAAGTCATGCAAGAGCCTCGCCGTCCAAGTCCACGTTGAAGCCGCGAGGCGTGTCCCGCGAACAACCAGCGGACGAAACCAGCGGCTTCAACCCCGGCTTGTTAACCCCTCCGTCCAGCCAAATCTTGGACAATGACGACGACGACTTCATGTCTAATAAGGCTTCTAAGAACGCCGATAAGACACCGGTGAGATACTAACACTGTCACTTCTATCAGCCCCCAAGACTCATCCTGGCCAGTCCAAATCCATTTCTCGGTCACATACAACCAAACCACACCCCTCTACCCCGACGCGACACGGCACTTCGAAGGTTGTGAAACGCAAACGGACGACCCCATCTGCCACTGATCTGCGATCTCCATCGCCGAAGAAGGCACCTTCCACTTGCACATGTGGCAGTCCGACGAAACGCGTTCTCTACAGATCAGTGCACGCGAACAACGTGCATGCAGACTTCATGCCACCCGGCGAATGTCCGAGTCGAAAATGTCGAATGCGGTCGCGGTCCATTACTCCAGCATACGAGCCCCCCAGCGAACGATTCACCCCTCCGAAGGAGATCGAAATTATCAACCCTCCCTTCGAAACACCTAGGCTCCAGAAATCCAGCAAACGAAAGACATCGACGAGGTTGAAATCTTCGCATGTGAAGAGTGAACCACCAGAAGTGGATCTCTCGCAGGCATTCCGGCCCCCTTCCCCTTCCGAAGATCCTCTGCTTCTATCGGACAAACGACCAACTTCATTACGGTGCCGCTTTACTCCAACTTTTTTCTCATCTCCATGCAATGGTTCCCCGTCACGGGACCAGCCTACATCGTTCGCAGCTCGTCTATCCGGAGGGCGCGTGGACGATTTTGGTGATGTCAGTGACAGGGACTTTCTCCCTGTTTTTGCAATTCCAGATGCGCCTGAACAACTGGATAGTGACGGATGGAGCGATTCTGATGACGATTTTAATCTCACCGGGGAATATACAGGAAAGTACAAGATGGTTATGGTGCCTACCAAGGCAGATCCCCCGACCAGTGGGACAAGAGAGAGGATGGAATCCTGGGGGAGGCCTGTTAGCCCATTTCCCTACAGCGAAATATTGGAAAGATCTCTCCCGCTGTCAGGCGCGGAAGAAGATATATTCGGAGATATGGATGCACGCGGAGTAGCACGAGCGGAGGGTGGTCAGGGTTCAGAGAGTGTATCATTTCCAGCTACAAAGCCTTGCTCGTCTGCTGCAGCTCCCGCTCAGCTGAACTGTGTTCCGGAAGAGTCTTTGGACGACGACGAAGAGGTTGACACTGATGTTGTTAAAGTAACTAGTGGGGATGCAACAACGGCTGCTCGTGCCGCCGCCATACTCGAACTGGTATATTTGTATATCATCGCAGCTGAACGCATACTCACTTTCCTCTCAGCATGACTATGACTGCTTGTTGGCCTCGCCCAGTTTCTCCAAACGCAAACGTCGAAAAACCATTGGGAGTGCTGGCATAACCAAACCCTATGCGGGTGCGAAACAAAGACGACAGACTATCCACGGATTCGACGTATTGACCCCCTCTGAGGACACTTCTCTGCTGGGAATATGGCGCAGCATAGAGGACAGCATGTTAACCGAGCAAAACTACCACGCAAGGACAGGCGAGTGGACACGTAAAGACTGGAAACATCTGGACAAGTGTCTCGTTGCTGAGCGGTTGGCAGTTGGAGCATCACACCATCAAACTGCTGAGCTCCTAGCCCCTTTTGATCAGATCTCTAAGGATGCAATCTTGGACAGATTTACGGCAGAGATTGGGGGAGATAACGTGCTACGCAGCTTTGGGCCCGAATGGTCTAGGTAAAGCGTGTATATCACATCCTTTTTGCTCAGTTGGCTGATGCGGCGATTGCATTGACAGGACAAATTTGTTGCTCAGGTTGGAGATTCTTATCAGGAGGCAACAACGGCTGCCGTCCGGAATTTCATCGTCCGGGCACAGAGGCAAAGCTAATGTCACCCCCGCTTTATGCGGCCCAGCTTTCCGATATCAAACTCTACTTCAGAAGGCCCGTGCTATTTCACCGCCCACCCTTACGCTTAACGACAGTGCCCCCGTGGGACAGAACACAGAATCCACAAGCGAGATCACTCAGAGGCCTAAGCCGCTGGCGTTCTCTAACCTGGACGCGAGCGGCAGAGGACGCCCTGACACGGTTCTACAGTGCCCACCTGAGCCAAAGCTCCCACACCCCAAAGAGCGGGTTCACCTCAGGCATGCCTCCCTTCCCAAAAAATCTATGATCCCCGTCCCTGTCCGGGCGCGCCGCCTCGTCGAGCTGAAACATTGGTCTCCAAGCAAGCACACTCGCACCGAACTGCAAGCTGTTGCTGAGCCACTCCAAAGGAAAAGCAGCGTGAAAGATCTTATTCGATGTTTCGAAGGGCTGGGAAACAGAGATCAGTGCTGACAGACAAATGAATTAATTGAATATGTCTTAGATCTCTCTCTGTGGGGATAAGTATGATCAGATTGGATGCCTTCGGTGGTTCATTCTTTTTTTACGGTTTGATTTTGTCTATGATGGCTGCAGGGCAGTGTGTTTGGAAATTATAATATAATAGCTACCCACAGGCGCTCTATGGTAATATATTTGTTACACATATTCATCCCAGTACGATACTTTCAACCATTTTGAATTCGAAGGAGGTTGTCATTCACATAATATACCTGTCAGTAGTTGTCGGATTGATCCCCGCCCACGTTTCGCTGTTCAACGTCAAAGGGAAGCACAGGGACTGGGAATATTGACAACGGGATACTAGCGTCAGCGCTCCGGTCATCTTGATTAGGTATTACGGCGCGATACGAGGAAAGGTGGCGATGATGCCTCTCAGGTACACACATACTCAGGACGGCAACCTACCTGAACGTTCCCCACGTTCTAAAGACCTAAACATTGTGCCGAAATGAATTTCGAACCTACCAACTAACCTCATATTGGCTAGATTCGCGGACTCGTCTACGATTCGCGGCAGGATCTGTATGCCATCATCGTCGCCAAAGGCACAGACACCTAGATACCATATCTAGCGCGCAGGGGCGTTTCAGGACCCAGACTTTTCCACGGGACCGCGTCTATCGACCATGTACAGCATGGCCGAAGATCGGCCATGAACTCAGGGGTTTTGGGAATTGCACCCAGGAGTCGTCGTAATGGGTGTTGCTGCCGCATCTGCCAGGCGACGTATTTATGACTAAGCATTAAGGGAAATTGTTGGCCAGATGGCACCAAATGCGAACGTTTTGTGATCGTAACTTGATGGGATGGCCAAGGTAAGTACGGCGAGGTCTTAAACCCGTTAATAATGCTGCCCGTGGGCTGGGGTAGCAGGGGCATCTAGGTGGCCGTGTGATGCATTGCATTTCTCCTGGAGAACGTACCTGTCAAGTAGTAACTTGGATTCATGATCAGGCCACTGCCAATGATGATTCTTACTCAAAGATGCATCTTACACGCCGACCATTGCACTGCTGTCTCATATATCTCAAATAGCACGTAACCCCTCTATGTCCCAATGAATGAATAAATAACTCGGGTATAGACAGGCTACTTACGAGACCACACGTGCACAATAAAATCGATACGGTTTACTTGCGATAAATATTAGACCGAGGCGTTGCTTTTTCAATTTTAAATGATACTTTTCTAGGACTGGTCTGATTACGTGCTCGACTTGGAGCACGTCGTTCGTCTGGGGGATGCATCGACAATGACGACGAAGTCGACAGTGTCGGCGAGGATGGCGGTAGTGAGGAGAGCGAAAGCCGCGTTGGAGGGAGCATGCTCCGTGCATGGGGGGCGCGCGAATGGGAGACGGAGGGTGAGCTGTCACATTTGGGGGGCACACTGGAAGAGGAGACGGACGAGGACTGGGGGGGTGTTGGGTAAAGAGAGCAAGCGGGGAGTGCTGAGGACATGAGGTAGGATAGTTGATGCATTGCTTGTGCGAGGAGATATTGCGCTTGCTGTGCACGTACGGGGTCGAAGGGTATTTGTGGGGGTGGCGGCGGCGGCGGGGAAAGTACCTCGTAGTTATAGTTGTCGAGCCGGCTGTGTGGTATTGACGGAAAAGGAGAGGGGTAATGATGCGGTATGAGAGGGCGGGGCGATGGCGAAACGGAGCGTGTCCGTTTCCGCGATGGACGCTGCAGAAGCAGCGAGAATTCTCTGTCCGAGTCCGAGTCCGAGTCCGAATCTGTGAGTTCGATGATCTCTGGTTGTTTAGTGTCGGGGAACGCGGCCCTTGACTGGTGTGTTGGATGTACCGGGGTAGATTCATCGTTATCCCATACGGCCAGTTCATCCTCAGACGACTCGATTCGGCTCTCCTGGTCTTCCCCTGTGTCCTCCTCTTCCTCAATGGTCTCCTCCCGCCCTGGCTTCACAGTTTCCCGCTTAGGGCTCTTTCGTATTTTGTGCAACGAGTGCAGATCCAACAGATCCTCCTCCTCCTCATCTTCATCAATTTCCCTCATCCTCTTTTCAGCCTCCATAAACTCCTCCAAATCGCTCGCATCCGCACTCGCCGAAAGCGGTGGCACGCCTCTCAGCAATGACTTAAAGTCTTGCTCTGTATCTGGCTGTCTGCGCGGCAACATATCGAGCTCGTCTGCCTCCTCATCTTCGTCCGGCTCCTCCTCGCTGTCATCGTGTGCATCAGCATCAACGTCGTCCCCTGCAAAGTGCCCGATGTTGTAGTCCTTGCCCGATCTACTGAGTACACCTCTGTCCTTGATGATCGCGCCACTGTATAGGTCTATAATGTCGTCCTCGTCCAGACGCTTATTGTATCTCTCCGCAAGTTGTGACCATACATTGAGAACACGCTGCGCAGATGCCTTCCGCGCCGAGTCGATGTCAGTGGGTGGGGTTGAACTCTTGGAAGTCCTCAGCGACGACGACGACCGCGATGATGAAGGTGTTGACGTGAGTCGCGGTCGCTTTGCCGGTCGTAGATGGTCTTCCAGCGCGTTCGTCTTTGGGTTGGATTTCGACATGGCAGAGCGTTGAAGTTCATACGTTGATTCAGGTTGAAGGGAAGAGTTGATCGTTGTCACGTGACATTTCCTTCTTTCCACCGTGTCTTGCGTTTTTTTCTGCAATGTCGCGTCTGCTGCCACGACCGAGGACAAGACTGAGACTGACACGGGGAATAGCCAGCTCAACCGTCGACTCGCCCTTCTCTGCGCACCTCAACTCTGTCTTTGCACCGCTTCAATTTCCACCTGAACTAGCAAAACGAATCCTCACTCACGGTAGCCACAAGGACGCCATCCACGGACACAACGGACGCCTCGCTTTCGTCGGTGTGTACCGCAGTCTTATTCGCTTTTCGCTTCTGACACGCACCAGGCCGCCGCGTGCTAGAATCGTACTATCTTCTCTTCATCCATGGTGCAGTGAAAGGGTCACCACACAATCACGACTACGATACACTCATTTCACGCGCACTTAATACATCCCTTCTCGGTGAACATGTCGCACCACACTGGTCACTGGGCGGAGCTCTGCGTTGGACACCCCCGATCTCGCGAGACACTATCCAGGCAGCACAGGGTCATCTCCCCGATGCGGACCTGACAGATGCACTCGCTGCTAATCCGGGCATAGTGAGGAGCGTAGGGCTATACAAAGTCATGGGTGAGGCCGTCCAGGCTGTGGTTGGAGGTGTCTACCATCAATTCGTATGTTTTTTTATATGGTCTTGGTTGTGGGATGTAACACGGTTAATATTGTTTGTAGGGCAGTGCTGTTACACACCGATTATTCCATACGCGGGTTCTACCCCATATACTTCTACCCAATGACCGGGGCGGCGTTCCGATGGAGTTCCATGACAAGGCTATGAGTATATGTGAACGAATGGGGGAAAACACGCAGGATCCATCATGTTGATTATTACTACATACTTATCACACGCAGTAATCTCCTTCACACAAACAACGATCGATAGCATGTAGACTACCGAAACTACAACCGAAGAATGTGAGTTCAACATAGTCCGTAAGTAATGGTAAGTATGGTATCCAAGCTGTCCATATGCAAGATATATGGTGGATTAAAGAAGGCAAGCAACTGCACCAAGAACAACACCCAGGATCAATTCCAGATGTATATTAGACAGAGCCATGGCACCGTTCGAACCAGAGGGGGATGAACCATTCGTCCCAGAGGCCGCAGCAGAGGTGGCAGCAGAAGAGCCAGTAGAAGTTGAAGGAGGAGCAACCGAAGCAAGATTGCTTACACGGGACCAGGTAGCAGCAGCATTGGTACTATCTTGGCCTTCGGCATAGGGAAGGAAATAAACGGCACCGTTGTTGGTAAGCTGTACGAGGGATGTGGCGCCTGCAAAGTAGGTTGCTTTGGAGTCTTGGACGGTGGGACCAGCCAAGGCTTGAGTGGTGTTGGTCTGCACGCCAACGTTAGCAGTGGCTCGGATAGAAAGCGCGGCTTCATACCTCAACGTTGATGACGTAGGCCGCGGACGAATCCTGGGGGATGAATGCAAACTCTTGCTGGACCTATACCACAACAGTCAACGAATGTGCAGATACGCATAATAGTGCACGTACGGAGTTGCCATCCTGGAAGAAAGACGTCGCCTGACCAAAGGTAGCTGGGAAAGCACTACCATTAGGAAGAGGATATGCCTGAGGCTGTGGCTGGAAGTACGAATCTGTCAAGTGCAATACCAGGTAAACAATATACCGCACAACCGCCGCACACACGTACAGTGAATAACAAAGATTTCCGCGGAGCCGGCGGGAACACCGGGAATATTGAGGAAATGGATGTGGTTCTGTGCCAGGGCCATAACTGGGACATACTGGGACGGGTATGGTGTTGCTTCGTTGTTGACCCATGAGATAGGTGTGCTATTGGCGGCTTTCAGGGAGCCCATATCCAAATGCCAGAGGGTGTTGTGGGAGAGCGCATCTAGAGGGAGAGTCAGTTTGAGAAAAGGGACACTCGCGACAATGGACGCACAGAAAACGTTGGTATCATGGTCCAGGATGGCGTTGAAAGAGGATGTATCAAATGATCCGGCGTCGACGGCTTGAGTAGTCCAAGACGCCGCGGTCGCGTCGTAGATGTAGACAGATGACGGGTTCTTCGAGTCTCCGTTGAGAACATAGATGGCGTTGAGATACTGCGGCGCGCCTCGTGTCAACAGCGTTGTGTGCGCAGAGTATGGGTTACATTACCTGGGAAAGATAGCAAGTGGTAGTGTCGCCGTCAAATGGGCTGCAAGAGTTGTTAGCCGAAGTGGGGAAAACTAAGGGTGAGTGCGTACGGTCGACCAGAGGTGGTAATGTCGGTGGCAGAACCACCTGTTCACGAGTAGTGTCGGTAAGAGAGAGCGAAAAACAGCAAAGCTCGCTCACTGCCAGTCCAGGTAGTCTGTTGACCCGCGTTCCAGTCTTTGCCGTCGAGACCAAATGCGAGGAGGTTCCAGTTGATGTCAAAGGCGACGCAGGGGCGTGCGTGGACGGTGCCCGATGCAGAAAGCAACAAAAGAGAGACGAGGGTGGGTAAGAACATGTTTTTGTGAGTTAGTAGAACGAGTGGAAGGAAACCGAAACCGCAAAACGAGGGAGTAGGCTACTGTAATAATAATATTTACACCAGACAGCCAAATCTCCGCTCATCACACTAATATTAGAATGCTGCATAACTTGTGTATTTGGTCTCAGTCGTAGTGGGACTAGGATACATAGCAAAGACATATGAAAGGCACTCCACAGACTCACTGACATGCACGCAGTTAGGTAAACAAACGCACAAGAGGAGAGAGAAGGGACGCACGAAGGTAAGGGCAGCACCCTTGGTCTTCTTCTCACCGCCGAGCTCGAAGCTACACACACATGAATACGATGCACACGCGCGATATCAGTAGACGAGACACACTGTTTGCAGCGCTTCAGCGCTAGTTGCATCTTGTACTTGCATACGGTGCACTCCAATCTGAGTACGACCTTCTTGGTGGTTTTGGCCTGAACGCGGGTAGAACACATTCAACACCAGGTACATCCCCATCGGATACACACGCACCTTTTTGTGGAACACGGGTTTGGTCTGACCACCGTAACCTGATTGCTTGCGGTCATATCGACGCTTTCCCTGGGCGAACAGCGAGTCTTTGCCCTTTTTGTATTGGGTGACCTTGTGTGGGCTGCGATGGCGAGTTCGTCAGTACCTACAGGAGCGCGCATCGCTGCGCACGTACGTGTGCTTCCTGCACTGTTTGCCCTTGCAGTCTGGCATCATTGAGCTGCTGATCAGTCATACGCTGGATTTCACTCACATGTTCGTCGGGTCCTGCATCGCACACCGATCAGCCTCCAAATGTGCTCCACACCGTCCACTCACTTTGGAATGTTCACCATCTTGCTGTCGTCGTTGTCGTCGTCCCGAGTGGCTTGATTGGGTGTCTGCCAAGAAAGGAAGAACTGTACAGACCATCGAATCAAGGTTAAATCGGAGATTGAATTCCACTACGGCATCTCGGCGTGCTTTCCCCTGTCTCTTTGTTGACGATGCTGCGTTGCTGGTTCGCTGGTTTGCTCGCTGTGTCGTGCAGCACTCGCGCGCTCGCGTGGTCGTGGTTGTCTGACACACGACAGCACAATGAACCTCTTCTCGCAGTGGAGCTGTCCGATACCGAGCTGTCTGCTCTCTTCAAAAGTAAAAGTATGCATCTGCTACTTCCGTGTCCCTCTGAACGTGACATTGTAGCTGTAGACACAATCGAGGCATACCATCGCAGGCCAGACTGCTTCCAGGACGCAATGGCACGCGTCAAATCTCGCTGTGAGGAATCACACATGGACGAACAGGAGCGCATATACGGTACGTGTGTACTTCAGTTAGCCTAACGGATGCACACGACACCGCATATAAGCCGCGATATCCATGACTCTGTGTGAACTTGCTACGGCTCGTCACTATACTCCCCCTCTGGAATGCGCAGCCTTTGCTAAGGGTCAAGTTCCGTCTGGCCACACACAGGCTGAATGCGTCGAGTATGCGCATTGCACACTCTCGCCGATCGGAGCAGCTCATGAAATCTGATCCGTGACAGAGCCCTCTCCCGGAGTGCGCAATTTTGGTCAAGCTACTCTGGGTACCTCCGAGAGATTCGTAAGTATTGCCTTGGCAGTTCCGTTCCGTTGATCGTGATGGTGGTGGCGGCTATTAAATAGCACAGTTGTGTTTTGCGTTTAGACGCTGGTCAGACATTGGTATGTCCTGGACCGAGGCTCTATGTCTTCATCTCACTTGGTGCAGATGTTGCCAAGGAGATATACAGGAATATCACCGCCGAAAAGCTAGCACTCGTTAGGTTCCTCACGGAGCGAGAGAAGAACGTTATGGCAACTCAGCGGTCTTTGGCACAGGCTAATCAGGTGCCAATCCCGTGATATGCTCCCACATCTTCTCGGTACTCACCGGAATGAACTTCAAGGACCTGCAAGATATCGTACAGGCCCTGCAAACTACCTCAACTTGGCTGCGTGATCAATCAGACACGGTAACTACCATAGTTAATCAAAACCTCCAATCGGTACGTAAAGTCTTTGACCAATGTGCTCTCTCATCCGGGGTTAGCTTGCTGCGGATATGCGGAATGTGTTACAAGAAATCCAGCATCGCAATGGTGCTGATCATGCAGATATCACGACAAAGGTGATTAGGCTTTCATCTCGCATTGATTACTAAAAACGACCATCAGTTGCATGCAATGCTCGTCGATATCGGACGCGAGGTACGTTCAAGGTCACCCTTTTGGCTTAACTCTATGGGCCAATCTACTCTTACCTATGTATTAGCATTCGGCAAAGCTTGCTGACCTCATTCCCTCGGTCCGTGCATCTATCGTCTCGGAGTTGAACACAGCCCTCGACATCATCAAACATGAGGGCCTTCGGAACGTAGATGCGGCGGTGCGTCGTGGTGGTGTCCATAATTTATCGGATCAAACGACGGCCGCCTCTAGGAACACGTACATCGCCAGCTCGGCATGGTAGCCAGTGATTTGATCGGGATGCAGACCGTATGGCCAAGTTTCCTTCTCTTGGCAATATAGCTGATGCACCTTGATGGCGACTCGTCACTGAGATAGACTGTGGAACGCCTGGTTGGCTTGGTATCAGACACATCGGTGTCAATAGAAGGGTTTGTGGCGCAAACCCAGGCTAGCCATGCACTCCAGCAAGAAGTGCACGCGTCCATGTTTCAACTCATAGATACCGTCAACCTACTTACACAAACAACCCATCAGGAGCTGGAATCGATCAATCAGACCACGACTGTACTGGTCGATAGGTTGCGCCATGAAAACCACTGGGATTGGGGCAAGTCCATCCTCGTCACTGTACTCCATCTTTGGCCTGGTTTGTGGTCCTGCCTTCCATTGTGATCTTCTCAGAAGGCGTCGTCAGGGATTGGTTCCGATCTCGCCAGCACATCGCGGTTGAATTTCCTCTTTGGTCTTGTTGGGGGTATTTGGCGACTTGCCAATTGCTCTGCTTCCATGTTCATGGTAAAAGATACCAACTCTTGCCTACTCACGCAAGCATGCTTAACTTCCCCAGAGTGCCTTGTTACTTGCCAGAGCCGGACGCTGTTTGACCATCCGTCACCAAGCGGTAGCGATGCGCGAATCTCCCATCGATACGGCACATGCGACGGTGGAGATGAAGCCAATCTTGGTACGACCATTTCCTAACCGGCGTTCGTTTCGACCGCGATATTCTCGAATTCCTGATCGACTTTGTATTCCGGTGGACCATGCTGCCTGGCGGTAGTGTTGATGCAATGATTGATGAAGGTGGCCCTCTGCCCTATTGTTTGTCGAGTGCCTTGTTTTGGCATATCGTTTAGTTGGCGATATCATGGACCCGGTTGTTAGACGCTGAAGTTAGTATACATGTATGCTAAAATGATGGCGTGTGTTTGGGGTGAATGGCCCGTGCGAGAGAAGGACGTTAATATGATATTCTTGTTTATCCCCTAAACACGATTAGCCAACTTTCCTCCACGATGGCTGCCTGTGCGAAACCCACACCAGGCGACTCTCCATCGTCGTCTTTCAACCTCAAGTCGAGTTCCATGAACAAAATCCCACGAACACCCGTAACAAAACCCGTTCCAACCCAACAAAAGACAGGAGGTCCCCCGAGGAACAACTCGAATGCCAACAGCATTAACTTTAATGGCGCTGGAGACAAGGCGACACCGCTCGTCCAGCAGCAGTCGTCGATCTCGGACGCCTTACCCTCGATATCTGCGCCCTCCGCTGCAAATCTGAATGGTCTCCCGCCAACCCAAATCGCACCGCCATTTGTGCCCAACCCGGCAGCCGTCGGGCCAAGGCTAAGATATCCCACTACGAATGGTCATGGGGTACGTGCGTGATTGCGAATTACGACCGGCGGCGCATGCGCATGCGCGTTGTTGACTTCGATATTTTCTGTACAGGATAACGTAGGATATACGTCGCCGACCATGTACACGTCTATTCCTATTTCCCGCTGTCCTCCTGCATTCGTCGAGTATTCGCCTCTGGCAGCGTTGGAGTGGGAGCATGTCACCGTGCGGGATCTGCTTCTGTCACCTCCACCTCAGCCATCCGCGCTTCGCGTACATCTTCCTCAGCCTCAGCCCCATCCGCTTTCCAATATCCATCCGAATCCACTGCAGTCGATGTCAGTGTCGTCGCAGTCTCAGCTTCCGCCGCCATTCCCCGCATCCGCATCCTCGCGTCCGGCATACCTGCCATTACA
>Ga0307518_10000304_pt1 | contig 37119 bp, 38 predicted proteins | sample 25_EM_MG_FD_203889 | JGI IMG/M metagenome (GOLD analysis project Ga0307518, IMG submission 203889) | Populus trichocarpa ectomycorrhiza microbial communities from riparian zone in the Pacific Northwest, United States - 25_EM | ecosystem: Host-associated > Plants > Roots > Unclassified | place... | reverse complement strand
CCATCGCCAGCACCCACTTGGGCTCGGCCATCTGGTCGTAGATCTGGCGGAGCACCGGCGCCATCTTCTGCGTGACGCGGCCGGCGACGATCATCAGATCGGCCTGGCGCGGCGTCGCGCTGAAGCGCTCCATGCCGAAGCGGGCGATGTCGTAACGGGAACCGCCGACGGTCATCATCTCGATCGCGCAGCAGGCGAGACCGAAGGTGGCGGGCCACATGGAGTTCTTGCGGGCCCAGTTCACCAGGCCTTCGAGACTGGCCAGGAGGATGCCGTTGGGGAGTTTTTCTTCGAGGCCCATGCTTCTCTAGTTCCAATCCAGGCCGCCGCGACGCCATACGTAGGCGTACGCGAAACCGACCGTCGCGATGAACAGCACGATCTCCACCAGGCCGAACATGCCCAGCGCGTCCGCGGAGACCGCGAACGGGTAGAGGAAGACCATCTCGATGTCGAACAGGATGAACAGCATCGCGGTGATGTAGTACGCGACCGGCATCCGGCCGCCGCCGACGACCGGCTGCGGCGACGGTTCGATACCGCATTCGTAGGCCGCGAGCTTCGCCTTGTTGGCCCGGCTCGGGCCGACGAGCGGGCCGAGCAGCACCGAAAGCACCGCGAACGCGAGAGCGAGGACGAACAAGAGGACCAGGGGGAGGTACATGTCCAGGTTCGGCACCGAGGGGGTGGTCGCCTGGGTCAGCACGGGCAACATCAGCACGGGGTTTTCGCCATCCTTTCCGCGCCGCTGCGGTTTTCGAGTCGGGGTTCACCGCTTCCCTCGGTCGGCACCCTAAGTCACCTGGGTCACACCGCCGAGGGTTAGGCAACCCTTACGGGCCGTGCATGACGGCCCCCTTGCTTGTGAAATAGTTCACAAGCCTCCCGTCGAGGATGTGAAGCGATTCACAAAGCATGGGGCGAGTGTAGGACGTGACTCACATTCTTGTCCCTAGGCCCCGTGCTATAAGGCTGCCCTAACTTGGCCGCACGGCCAGTACGGTTACTTCCGGCGTGCGGTACCGGTGACCTGCGACGTCGTTCTCAAGATCGGCTTCAGGGGTCCGTTTGACCGCGTTTGTCCTGTGACCGATACCACTGCCCGGAGTACCCGTGACTGGTCCAGACGTGTGGTCCGGCGCAGGTGGGAGGCGGCGCGGGGCGGGCGTCGTGAGCGTTTCGGGTCGTTCTAACGACACCTACCACTCACGACCCCCTGGACCGACGCGCCACCGCCGCCGCACCCCTCGGGCGAAAGCGTCAGCGCGGCGAGGGCGTGGCGCGCGCCAGAGCAGCGATGAGGCGGTCCACGCCGTCCCCGCCCTTGGCGTCGTAGCAACCCGAAAGTCCCTTGTACACCAACGGAAGGATCGAGTTGATCCGTAGTCCGTACTTCGTCGCCGCGTGCATGACCTTTGGCTTCCCGATCAGCTTCGCGAACACGTTGCCGAGCCGGTAGTAGCCGCCCATCAGCTCCGCGACGGCGCGCGGGTAGCCCTCCAGCGCCCGCTCACGCGAAGGTCCTTCGCGGCGCGCCAGCGCCTGCACGACGAACTCCGACGCCAGCTGCGCGGACTCCATCGCGGCCGAGATGCCCTCGCCGTTGAACGGGCTGACCATGCCGCCGGCGTCGCCGAGCAGCAGCAGTCCGTCGCGGTAGTGCGGGGTGCGGTTGAAGCCCATCGGGAGACCGGCGCCGCCGACCTTGCCGATGGCGTTCTCCTCGCGGTAGCCCCATTCCTCGGGCGTCCCGTCGAGCCACTGGCGCAGCAGCGCGCGGTAGTCGGTGCTGCGGAACGCGGCCGACGTCGACAACATGCCGAGACCGACGTTCACCGTGCCGTCGCCCAGCGGGAACGCCCAGCCGTAACCGGGCAGCAGCTTCGGGTCGCGCGGGTCCGAGCGGTCCCAGAGCTCCAAGTGGCCCTCGATGAACGGGTCGTCGTGGCGCGGGCTCTTGTAGTACTGCCGCACCGCGACGCCCATCGGGCGCTTCTCGTTCTTCTGGATGCCGACGCTCAGCGCGAGCCGCGCGGAGACGCCGTCGCACGCCAGGACCAGCGGAGCGCGGTAGCTCACCGGGGTCTTCTCGGGACCGACCTTCGCCTCGACGCCGATCACGCGACCGGTCGGGCTGGTGACGGCGCCGGTGACGGTCGTGCGCTCATACAGCCGCGCGCCCGCCTTCACCGCGGTCTTCGCGAGCAGGTCGTCGAAGTCCTGACGGGTCCGCGAAACACCGTACGGCGGGTAGCTCGTCAGGTCCGGCCAGTCCAGTTCCAGCGTGAGCTCGCCGGTGAGGATCCGCAGGCCGCGGCTGTGCACCCAGCCCGCGTCCTCGCTGGTGTCGATCCCCAGGTCGATGAGCTGCTTGACGCCGCGCGGGGTCAGGCCGTCGCCGCACACCTTCTCGCGCGGGAACTCGGTCTTCTCCAGCAGCAGCACGTCGACGCCCGCGCGGGCGAGGTACGTGGCGGCGGTGGAGCCGGCCGGTCCGGCACCGACGACGATGACTTCGGCGTCGTGGTCAGCGTTGCGACGTGTCATGCCTATGAATTTACAGTCGGCTTTTTGGCGCGGTGGATGGCGACGACGCCGAACGTGAGGTTCAGCCACTCCACCTCGGTCCACCCGGCGCTCGCGATGATCTCGCCCAGCGTCCGCTGGTCCGGCCACGCCAGCATGGATTCGGCCAGGTAGGAGTAGGCCTCGGGGTTCGAGGAGGTCCTGGCGCCGACCCAGGTGAGCAGCTTCGCGATGAACTTCCGGTGCAGGAAGCGGATCGGCGGGAATGTGGGCGTCGACACCTCGCAGATCACCAGACGGCCGCCCGGTTTGACCACCCGCGCGATCTCGGTGAGCGCGGCCTTGGTGTCGACGAAGTTCCGCAGCGCGAGCGAGATGGTCACCGCGTCGAAGCTGTCGTCGGCGAACGGCAGCTTCATCGCGTCGGCCGCCACCATGGGGACGCCGCGATGCTTGCCCGCCTTGAGCATGCCGACCGAGAAGTCCGCCGCGAGGCACCACGCGCCGTTGCGCGCGTACTCGACGGTGGACACGCCGGTGCCCGCCGCGAGGTCCAGCACCTTCTCGCCGCGTTTGGCGTCCAGCACCCGGCCGGTGATGGTGCGCCAGCGGCGGTCGAAGCCGAAGGTCATGAACGAATTCGCGCGGTCGTAGCCGTCCGCGACGTCGTCGAACATGGCGGCGACTTCGTGCGGATCCTTGTCAAGACTCGCTCGGGACATACCCGCACACTACTTCGCCCGCGCTGAGGAGGTTCGCGCTAAGCCTTCCTGGAGTCGACCTGCAGCACATACCTGCTCGACCGGCGCGCCTCAGCGCAGGTGTCTCCGGAGACCTCGCCCACACGAGGCCGCCTAGTTGGCACCTAACCGACCCCACCACGTAAAGGTCACTCTTAGCACGCGTTATATGACTCTTTGTCGTCACAGGAGGCTCACACAGGGCGCGGATGACGCAGGTCACACAGCGGCAGCTAACCTCGTCGGTCGATCCGGATGCAGTTCACGAGGGGTAGTAGATGCGACTGATACAAACCGTTAGAGTTGAAAACTTTCGGTCAATTCGAAATCTCAACGTGGACGGTATCGAAGAATATGTACCCATAATCGGATTGAACAGTTCAGGAAAATCAAATATTTTGCGCGCGCTGAACTTGTTCTTCAATGGACTTGTTGATGAACGGCATTCAAGTGTCGACATGAGCAGAGATCTGTCCGATTATGCCCCGCAAGGCAAGAAGAAGTTGATCTCCGTAGGTGTTGAATTTAACCTGACCGGAGGATTCAAGGTTCGCAAGCAAGATGATTTCCTGAAAGAGAACGGCCTCAAAGACCGGATTGCAATTCAGAGAACATGGACGATCGACCCGCAAGGACAGGGAATCGCAGATTCGTTTTCATTTGGCCCCAGCCTGGACAAGTTGCAAAATGCCGACCCGTCACAAGTTTCCAATCTTGCTCTATTCACGCGCGCCGTAACGTTTAGGTATATTCCGAATCATGCACGCCCCGCCGATCTTATTCAGCAGTATGCGCAACCACTGCGCAGCGAGCTCGTAAGACGACTGCAGGGCACACAGGCATATAAGCAAGATGATGTCGCCAACCTGATGCTGGCACTTTCCCGAACCGGCGAGCAGATGTTATCCGACGTTTCCAAAAATGTTGGGTCTGGCATCAAGAGCTTGTCAGTGAATCCGGCGCTTCCGACTGATTTCGCGGAACTCGCCTTTGACGTCGCTATACAATCAGTGTCCAACGGAGCTGGCCGCTCACCGGAGTTTGAGGGTTCAGGTGCACAGTCATTCATCTTGCTTCATTTCCTCGACCTGGTAGATAGAGTCTCCCGAGGAAGAGCATTCGGCTGGGTCCAGGCAAGCATTTGGGCCATAGAAGAGCCCGAGTCCTTTCTACATGCCGGCCTCCGGACAAGATTCGCGCAGGACCTGTTCAATTACGCACGAGACCCTCGCCGCCAAGTCTTTCTAACTACACATCAAGACGAATTTGTCCGCGTAGCCTCGCAAACATGGCTAGCATCACATCCTCATACTGGGACTACCGTAGAGAAGCTTTCGCCGCGCGATGCCCTTACCAGATCAGCCAGGCTCGCCATAACTACGTACCGTCACCCACTGCTAGAGTATTCCGATGTTCCTATGGTAATTGTGGAAGGCGCATTCGATGAGATTCATTTGAATGCCACCCTGAAGGAAGGCGGCATTCGACCGAGATGGCGCCTGGTTGCACCCGACGAGATTTTCGGCGAAGGAACCGCAGGTGACACGCTCCTGCAATACCTGAAATACAATAAGGACGCACTGGCTTCTCGCCCCAACATTGCTCCTGTTCTGGTGCTTCGCGATTGGGAAGCCAAGGACCTTGCACAATACAAGAAAGCAGTCTCTCCTCACGAATACTCTGGAGCCGCGCTAACCCCTGTGAAACTCGTCAACCCAATGCTCGGCGAATCCTTTCGAGGAATTGAGAGATACCTCGACAAGAACCTTATTGAAGCAACAGCTCAGCCTCACATGCTCCTGGAGGATAAAGGTGACAAGCCGGTTCTCGAGATCAAAAAGAACGAGCTAGACGCAATCAAGAAGAAGCTTGCAGATGCGGTGTCAAAGAAGGGAAATGTCGGCACACACGCGGTTGACCTCGCAAAATGGGTGAACGAGGAAGTAGCACGCCTTCTGTCTGCGGTACCCGTAGATGATTTCCTGCGCTGACCGCTCAGCCGCGGAACACAGCTGCGGCTGAGCGGCCTAGCTACTCGGGCGCTTTCATGCCTTCGTCACCCAAGCGGGAGCAAAGCGACGCCCCGTAGGTTCACCTGGCCCGGTGAAGCAACGCCGGGGCACGGTGCGCACCGGCCCCCGCGACCTCGCCGGCGAGGATCCTCCGCTCCAGCAACCGCAGTTCCGGCCCCGGCTCGAGGCCGAGCTGATCGACCGAGACCCGGAACGCGCGCCGATACGCCGCCAGCGCTTCGGAGGTGCGCCCGGCCCGCCACAGAGCGTCCATCAGGAGGTACTGGGCTCGCTGCCGCAAGGGGTGCCGCCGCACCAGATCGGCCAGCTCGACGGCCGCGCTCGCGTGCCGCCCCAGGTCGAGTTCCGCCTGGTAGAGCTCTTCGAGCAGGACCAGCCGGTGCTCCGAGAGACGCATCGTCTCGTCCGAAAGCAGGGGGACGTCGAGGCCTTCGTAGGGCGCGCCGTGCCAGTGCGTGAGGGCCTGCCGGATCAGCGAGGCACGCTGCGCGGGGTCGGCGGACTTCAGGGCCTGGCCCGCCAGCGTCTCGAAGGTCTCGACGTCGAGTTCGCCGGGGTGGACCTCCAGCCGGTAGCCGCCGTTGTCGAAGGTGAGCCGGTCGCCTTCGGGCAGGGCCTGCCGCAGCTTGTGGACGTGCCAGTGCAGTTTCGGCACCGCCCTCGGCTCCCACTTGCTGTCCCACAGCGCCTCGGTGAGCACGTTCACCGGGACGAAGGTGTTCGCCCGGACCAGCAGCACGCCGAGGAGCGTTCTCCGCATCCGGCCGTGCAGCGGGACCGACCCCGAACCGGAAGAGATGCTGAACGTTCCCAGTACTTCGAACCTCACGTGCCGTCCTCTCGCTCGATGGCGTGAGGGGACGATGAATGCCGGTTGTACAAAGAAGATACAAATGATCTTGCGGTGATCAAGTGTGCGCGGAGAGCATTCCCCGCACCGACCGCGGCCAGGCGAATTCCTCCGCCCGCGCCCGCGCCGCCGCCCGCCGGGCATCCTCTGGACTTTCCAGAAGACCGGTGACCGCACCCGCGAACGCCGGGGCGCGATCGTCGACGGCCTCGCCGCAGCCGGGCCGCACGATCTCCCGCAGCGCCGACGACGCCGAGACCACCACCGGCGTGCCCGAAGCGAGCGCCTCCAGCGCGGCCAGCCCGAACGTCTCGTGTGGACCGGGCGCGAGGGAGACGTCGGCGCTGGCCAGCAGCCGGGCGACGTCACCGCGTCCGGACAGGAAGCCGAGGAAGGTCACCGGAAGGCCACGCGCCCGCCGTTCGAGCGCCCGGCGGCGGGGCCCGTCGCCCGCGATGACGAGCCGTACGCGATGCCCCGCCTCGGTGAGCTCGGCGACGGTGTCCACACTGCGCTCGACGTGCTTCTCCGGCGACAAGCGTCCACAGTGGACGATCAGCGCGTCGGCGTTCCCGGTCAACGTGTGCCGCCAGCCGTCGTCGCGTCTCGCCGGGGCGAAGGTCGTGAGGTCGACGCCGAGCGGGACGCGCCGCACGTTCGGCGCGGCGATGCGATCGAATTCCGCGCGGGCGAACGCCGTCGTGCAGACCACCGTGTCGTAGTGCCGCGCCATCCGCCGGTTCGCGACGTCCGCGACGCGCCGCGCGACGGGTTCGGGCATCAGGAACTGCTCCAGCAACCGGTCGAGGCGCTCGTGCGAGATCACCATGCTGGGCACGCCGTTGCGCCGCGCCCAGACGCCCATGCCGCGCAGGGTGAGCCTGTCGGACACTTCGAGCCTGTCCGGCTCCAGGCGTTTCAGCACCGCGCGGACCCGATGCGGATCGACCGCGCGATAGCCGCCCGTGCCGGGAATCTGCGGTGCTGGAAGGGAAAACCGGCGCACGCCCGAGGGCAGCGTCTCGTCCGCGTAACGTTGCCCGGGCACCACGAGGGTCACCTGATGGCCGCTGGCCACGTAACCGGCGCCGAGATGATGCAGCGCCGTCCGCAGCCCGCCCGAGCGTGGTCCGTAGAAGTTGGCCAGCTGGACGATGTGCATTTTTACGCCGCGCGAGCGACTTTGCCTTGGACGGCCTCGTAGTGGCCGACCAGTTCGTGGCAGACCGCGGGCCAGGTCCGGCCGAGCACGACCTTGCGCGCCTTCTCCCCCAGCCTGGCCCGGAGGGCTTCGTCGCGCAGGTCGTTCACCTTCTCCACCAGCGCCGTCGCGAATCCGGCGCGGTCCGCGGGCAGCAGATAGCCGGTGCGGCCGGGCAGGACCAGGTCCTTCGGCCCGCCCGCGTCCGGGGCGAGCACGGGAAGCCCGGACGCCATCGCCTCCTGGATGGCCTGGCAGAACGTCTCGTGCGGTCCTGTGTGGACGAAGACGTCGAGGCTCGCGTACGCGGCGGAAAGCTCCGCGCCGTACCGAGCGCCGAGGAACGCCGCGCCCGGGATTCGTTCGCGCAGCATCGGCAGCTCCGGCCCGTCACCGACGACGACCACGCGGATCCCGTCGACCCCGGCGAGCGCGGTCAGCCGCTCGACCTCCTTCTCGGGCGCGAGCCTGCCGACGAAACCGACCAGCAGTTCGCCGTTCGGCGCCAGCTCGGCACGCAACGCGGGGTCGGCGTGGACCGGCGAGAACCGTTCGATGTCGACGCCGCGCGCCCAGCGGTGCACCCGCGGGATCCCGTGCAGTTTCAGCTGTTCCACCGAATCCGTCGATGGCGCGAGCGTCCGGTCGGCCCGTGAGTGCAGGCGGCGCACCCAGCGCCAGGCGGCGCGGGCGGCGATGCCGAAGCCGTACGCGGCGGCGAAACCGGCGATGTCGGTCTGGTACACGGCGACGCACGGCACGCGCAGCCGCCGGGCCGCGGCGAGCCCGCGGGCGCCGACCACGAACGGTGACGCCAGATGCACCACGTCCGGGGCGAAATCGGCCAGCGCGGTGAGCACCGTCCTGGTCGGCACGCCGACCGGGAGGGAGTTCACGCCGGGGAAGTCGAGGGCGGGGATGCGCACGACCGGGGCGCCGAGGTACTCCACGGGACCCGGCCCCGGGGCGATGATCAGCACGTCGTGCGCGCGGTCGCGGAGGTGTTCCACGACGCGGAGCACGGAGTTGGTCACGCCGTTCACCTGGGGCAGGAAACTTTCGGTGACTATCGCGACTCGCACGCGGATCACTGTCGCATCCGGTTGTGACGGCCACGCCAACAAAAACGGAACAGACGACATGTCATCTCAAGGTCGTGTTCCGTAAACCAGGCTCGGCCACACTAGGCAGGCATGACCCTCCTGTCGTCTAGGCCGCCTCAGCCCGTCGAGCCCGGGCTGGTGTCGAGGGCCCTCGAAGTGGCCGGGCGGCTGGCCAACGACGCGACCGACGTGATCACCGCGACCGCCGGCCGGGGCGCCCAGCCCGATCCGAAGGACTCGCCCTTCGACTGGGTCACCGACACGGACCGGATCCTCGAACGCCACACCCGCCGCGTGCTGACCGCGGAATTCCCCGGTGTCCCCGTCGTCGGCGGTGAATTCGGCGCCGACCACGGTGCCGACGTCGCCGAATACCGCTGGGTGGTCGACCCGGTCGACGGCACCGCGAACTACGTCGCCGGGGTGCCGTGGTGCGCGTACAGCCTCGCCCTGATCGACGCTTCGGGGCCGGTGGTGGGCGTCGTCGCGGATCCGTACCGCGCCCAGATCTACGCCGCCGCGCGCGGCCGCGGCGCCCGGGCGAACGGCAAACCGATCAAGCTGACCGACCGGTGCGGAACCGCCGGGGCGATCGTCTGCACCGAGCTCACGCGCAAGGGTGTCTGGCCGGGGATGGGCCAGTTCATCGAACGCGCCGCCGCCGCGCACGCCGGGGTCCGGGTGCTCGGCTCGGCGGCGCTGGCGATCGCGCAGGTCGCGCTGGGCCACGCGGCCGCCGCGGTGCTGCACAGCTACCGCGAATGGGACGTCGCCGGCTCGGTCGCGCTGGCCATCGAGGCCGGGGCCGTGGTGCTGGACCGCCACGGCGAAGACACCGCCCTGCCCGTCGACGCCCTCCTGGTCGCCGCCCCCGGCGTCGCCGACGAGGTCCTGGGCTGGTGGCGAGAGTCGGTCGGCTGAGTTCCGCCCCCAATCACGCGAGTTACGCCTCCAATCACGCGAGTGCGCCTTCCAATCACGAGTGTCGTCCGTTCAATCACGCGAGTTCGCCGTTTCCGCACATCGAGCCCGCGAGCCCCATCGGACGACACTCGTGATCAGACGGACGACACACGTGATTGGGCGGCGCACACGCGTGATTGGGCACGTGACTCGCGTGATTGGGGGCGTAACTCGCGTGATCAGGCGGCGGATTCGGCGAGCGAGCGCCGGTAGGCCAGGCGCTGCCGCCGGATCCACCACAGGAGCGGCCCGGCGATCAGCCAGGTGAAGAAGATCATGCTGCCCAGCGGCAGCAGCGTGTTCGCCGCCGAGCGCCCGGCCACCCGCGCGAGTTCCGGGTCGCCGACGTCGTACTCGATGTTCACCAGCTGACCGGCGGCCAGGCCGGACGGGTAGAGCACGCCGTTGGCCGGGCTGTGCATGATGCCGTCCGGGGTGGCGTAGTTGATGATCGTGCGGTCGAACGTCACCGACTCGACCTGGGCCGTGGCCTGCCCGAGCTCCGCTTCGATCGAGTTGTCGTTGCGGATGGCGGCGAACAGCAGCGAGACACCGAGCACGGTGACGAGTGAGGCGACAACGAGGGCGGCATACCACCCGATGCGCCTCACCCGCTCCGTTTTGGCCGTCACGCCGCGAGCGTATCGCTACCCGTCAGTGGGCGTGTCGCTCGGCGAGGAATTCGTGCGTCGCCTTGATCTGCGGGTAGGACTTCGGTGCGACCGGCGCCACAGCGGCCCGGAGAGCCTGCGCACCGTTCGGGCCCACCGCGGGCTTGCCCTTGGTGTACAACCACGTCTGGAACAGGTCGTACAGCGGCTTGCCCGAGATCTTCTCCGCGAGCGCGATGAACTCCGGGATCACCGCGGACTTGCTCTTCTTCACCTGCTGCCAGGTCTGCAGGATCCGGAAGAACGTGTCGTCGCCCACGGCCTTGCGCAACGCGTGTACCGCGAGCGCGCCGCGGTCGTACACGGCCGCGTCGAACTGGTTCTCCGCGCCCGGGTCGGCGGGCAGGACCTGCCAGAACGGGTCCTCGGCCGGCACCGAGTCGTAGATGTACTGCGCGAGTTCGTCGGCCGTGCCCTCGCCGGTCTCCTCCGACCACAGGAACTCGCCGTAGGACGCGAAGCCCTCGTTCAGCCAGATGTCGCTCCACTTGCCGAGCGTGACGCTGTCGCCGAACCACTGGTGCGCCTGCTCGTGCGCGACGACCGAGGTGTTGGAGCCGGACCGGAACGCCCGGGCGCCGTAGACCGGCCGCGTCTGGTTCTCCAGCGCGAAGGTGATGCCGGTGGTGACGACACCGCCCTGCGCCTCGAACGGGTAAGGCCCGAACTTCGACGCGAGGAATTCGGTGATCTCCGGCGTCCGCTCGACACTGGCCTTTGCCGCGCCGAGCGATTCGCCCAGGTCGGCGCCGTACGCGGTGACGAACGGCTGTCCGTCCGGCGTGGTCTGCTGGTTCACCTCGAACTTGCCGACCTCCAGCGACGTGAGATACGTCGCCTGCGGTTTGGTGCTGCGCCAGTTCCAGCGCGTCCAGCCGGGCCGCTGCACCGTCTTGCGCACGAGCGTGCCGTTCGACAGCGCCGCGACGTCGTTCGGGACCTCGACCGAGACGTCGTAGGTGGCCAGGTCGGTCGGGTGGTCGTTGGACGGGAACCACCAGGCCGCGCTCTGCGGTTCGTCGACGGCGAGCGCGCCGTCCGGCGTCTTCTTCCAGGCGGTGAAGCCGTCGATCTTCACCTTCGACGGCGTGTCCGCATAGGCGACGACGACGGTCGCCGTCTGGCCCTTCTTCAGCGGCGCCGACGGCGTGACGGTCAGCTCACCGGTGCCGTCGGTCGACGTCGCGAACTTCGCGGGCCGGTTGTTCACCCGGACGCTCGACACCTTCAGACCGAAGTCCAGGTTGAACGCCGAGAGATCCTGCGTCGCGGTGAGCAGGATCGTCGTGGCGCCGGACAACAGGTCGGTGGACGGCTGATAGGTCAGCCGGAGGTCGTAGTGGGCGACGTCGTAGCCGCCGTTGCCGGCGTGCGGGTAGTACGGGTCGCCGATGCCGATCGAGCCGGGCGCGGGTGCGGCGGCCGCGCTGCCGGCGAGCAGCACGGAGACGACGCCCGCGGTCAATCCGGCGAAGCCGGCGCGAGTCTTCAAGCGCATTGCGAATCCTCCCAGGATTTGTCAGCGCGCTCGAACGTAGCCAGCCGATCCTCGGCAAGACACAGCCAAAGGAAGGTTCCTAGCCTCTGGACTGAGATCAAAAACAGCTAGACAGCCCGCACCGCGGAGGAAACCGCCGTACGGAGGCGCGCGTGCAGCTCGCGGTGGCGCGTTCGGTCCACCCGGACCTCCACCACCCGCAGCCCCGGCGCGGGCTTGAGCGCGGCGCGGAACTCGGTGAGTGTCTCGGCGACGACGTGCGGCACGCGGTATCCGGCGCACAGCGCGCCGAGATCGGCTCCGTGCGGCGTCCCGAAGACACGCTCGAAGCTGGCATCGTGCTCGGGCGCACCCTGCTCCAGCAGGGAGAAGATGCCGCCACCGTCGTCGTTGAGCACCACGATCGTCAGGTCGGGACGCTGTTCGGCGGGACCGGTCAGCAGGCCGCTCGCGTCGTGCAGGAACGTCAGGTCGCCGAGCAGGGCGTACGAATGTCCCCTGTGGACGGTCGCGGCGCCGATGGCGGTCGAGACCATGCCGTCGATCCCGGCGACGCCGCGGTTGCGGTGCACGAGGACGTCGGGCCGCAGCCGTCCGGCGAGCGCGACGTCCCGCGTCGGGTTGGACGAGCCGACGACCAGCAGCGACCCTTCCGGGACCGCGTCGACGAGTTCGGTCGCCAGGCGCAGCCCGCTCGGCCACGGTTCCGCGGCCAGCGCCTCGGTCACCGCCGCCGACGCCGCCTTGTCCGCGCGCTGCCAGCTCGCGAGCCATTCAGGGTCGGCCGGTTTGGACGGTTCGTCGAACCACTGGCCGACCTGGCGGACGTTGTGCGCGGGCGCGGGCCAGTCCGAATCGGGCCGGACCAGCAGCACTTCGACGTCGGGATCGGACAGCACGCGCTGGACCTGCCGGAACACCGTCGGACGGCCGATGCACAGGACCTGTTCGGGTTTGTGCCGCGAGATGAACTCCTCGACACCGAGCAGCCACGCGCCGGACGAGATCGCCGTCGCGCCGGCCATGCCGATGCCGCCGGTCTCGGAGACGACCGGCCAGCCGTGCAGTTCGGCCCATTCGCTGGCCGCCTGCACGCCGGTGTCGCACGCGATGACCAGGCCGGACCGGGCCGAGGGCACCACGAACGAGGGAAGCGCGCCGAAGTCGGGGAGCTCGGTCCAGCGAGCGCCGTCGGGACGCCCTTCGAGCGACTCGTACCACTCGCCGTCATCGTCGATGTCCGGCACGAGCGGCTCGCGGAACGGGATGTTCAGGTGCACGGGCCCGCAGCGCCATTCGCCGTACGCGGCGTTCCAGGCGCGGCAGATCTGGCCGCGCCAGTACGAGTTCTGCCCGGCACGGCGTTCGGCGACGGCGAGCTCGTCGAAGTAGCGGACGGCGTTGCCGTAGAGCTGATGCTGGTCGATGACCTGGCTCGCGCCGGCTGCCCGCATCTCGGGCGGCCGGTCGGCGGTCAGCACGATCAACGGGACCCCCGCGCGATCGGCCTCCAGCACGGCGGGGTGGAAGTTCGCGGCCGCGGTGCCCGAGGTGCACAGCACGGCCACCGGGCGGCCGGTGCGCGCGGCGATGCCGAGGGCGAGGAAGGCGGCGCCGCGTTCGTCGATGCGGACGTGCAACTGGAGGCGTCCGGCGGCCGCCGCGTCGTACAGCGCGATCGACAGCGGGGCGTTGCGTGAGCCCGGGCACAGGACGACGTGCGACACGGTGTTGCGGACGAGTTCGTCGACGATGACCCTGGCCTGCGCGGTGGAAGGATTCACCGGCAGACCTCGGGTTTCACACTACGACTCACGGCCACACGTCCTATTCTCCCAAACGTGGATGACGCCCAGGTTTCCGAGCTGTTCGACCCCGCCTTGTGGACGGAAGTCGAAGGTTTCGACTTCACCGACATCACCTATCACCGCTCCTCTGAGAGCCGCTCAGGCAAACGTGTCGTACGTGTCGCGTTCGACCGTCCCGAGGTCCGCAACGCCTTCCGCCCGCACACCGTCGACGAGCTGTACCGCGCGCTCGACCACGCGCGGATGAGCTCGGACGTCGGGTGCGTCCTGCTCACCGGCAACGGCCCTTCGCCGAAGGACGGCGGCTGGGCGTTCTGCTCCGGTGGTGACCAGCGTATTCGCGGGCGCTCCGGGTATCAGTACGCGGACGGGGAGACCTCCGACACGATCGATCCGGCCAGGGCCGGACGGCTGCACATTCTCGAGGTCCAACGGCTGATCAGGTTCATGCCGAAGGTGGTCATCGCCGTGGTCCCCGGCTGGGCGGCGGGCGGCGGGCACTCGCTGCACGTGGTGTGCGACCTCACGCTCGCCTCGGCCGAGCACGCGCGGTTCAAGCAGACCGACGCCGACGTCGGCTCCTTCGACGGCGGCTACGGCTCGGCGTATCTGGCCAAGCAGGTCGGACAGAAGTTCGCGCGGGAGATCTTCTTCCTCGGGCGCGAGTACACGGCCGAGCAGATGCAGGCGATGGGCGCGGTCAACTCCGCCGTCCCGCACGCGAAGCTCGAGGCCGAGGCGCTGGACTGGGCGTGGGCGATCAACGGCAAGTCGCCGACGGCGCAGCGGATGCTCAAGTACGCGTTCAACCTCACCGACGACGGCCTGGTCGGCCAGCAGCTCTTCGCCGGCGAGACGACGCGGCTGGCGTACATGCAGGACGAGGCCGTCGAAGGCCGCGACTCGTTCCTGGAGAAGCGCTCCCCCGACTGGTCGGCGTTCCCGTACTACTACTGACCCCTTTTCGACCAGGCGAAAAGGGGGAACGACCATGAAGAAATCTCTGCGGAGAGCGGCGCTGACGCTGCCCGGCATCGTCGCGGCCGGGCTGCTCGGCGTCGGCGGGGTCGCCGGTGCGGCGCCCGCGGACCCGGTACAGACCCTGAGCTGCAGCCATGGGCATTCGAACAAGGACAGCGGCGAGGGCCGGACGAAGCAGAGGATGCGTTACCGCTCCGGCCCGCACACCAACTGCTCCTCGTACGGCTGGGTCGACGGCGGCACGTTGATCTACTACCACTGCTGGACGGTCGGTACCGATGTCAACGGCAAGCGGACCTGGACCTGGGGCCGGATCGCGGGCACGCAGAAACAGGGCTGGTTCTCCGACTACTACCTGAGCGACGGCGGCGCCACGAAGCAGTGCTGAGGCGGGCGTCCCGTCGGCGTTAGGGTCGTGGGATGCGTGCGGTAGGGGTGGACGGGAGTCCGGAGTCGATCGTCGAACTGACCGCGGCTCTGGCCGAGGCGCTCGACGGCGGCTCGCCCGTCCTCCCCTACTCGTCCGAGGCCCTGCGGGACGCGATGGAGCCGACGCGTCCGGCCGAGCCCGGGACGGCGGTGATCATCGCCACCTCCGGGTCCACCGGTGAGCCGAAGGGCGTGCTGCTGTCGGCGTCGGCGCTGACCGCGTCGGCTCACGCCACCCACAAGAGGCTCGGCGGGCCGGGACACTGGTTGCTCGCGACGCCCGCGCAGTACGTCGGCGGGCTGCAGGTGCTGGTCCGCTCACTACTGGCCGGGACGACGCCCGCCGTCCTGCACGCCGCCGGTTTCCGGCCGGACGACTTCGCCGAAGCCGCCGCTCCGCTGCTGTCGCTGGACGGCCCGCGCTACACCGCGCTCGTGCCGACTCAGCTCGGGCGGTTGCTCGACGCGGGCGGCCCGGGGCTCGCGGCGGCCCGCGCTTTCGACGCGATCATCGTCGGCGCCGCGGCGACCACCGCCGGGCTCCGCGAGAGAGCGGCCGAAGCGGGCGTGAAGATCGTGCCCGCGTACGGCATGAGCGAGACCGCGAGCGGCTGCGTCTACGACGGCGTACCGCTGGACGGAGTACGCGTCGACCTCGAAGACGAGCGGGTCTGTATCACGGGTGACGTCCTCGCGCATGGCTACCGGCTGCGACCCGACCTGACCGCGGAGGCCTTCGAGGGCGGCCTGTTCCGCACTTCCGACCGTGGCCGCTGGACGGCCGACGGGCGGTTGGAGATCCTCGGGCGGATCGACGACATGATCAACACCGGCGGGGTGAAGGTGGCCGCCGCGGCCGTCGAGCGGATCTTGACCGCGCAGCCCGGAATCCGGGACGCGTGCGTGGTCGGAGTACCCGACCCCGAGTGGGGCGAAGCCGTCGTCGCGCTCGTCGTCGGCGCTGGTTGCGACGTCGAATCGCTGCGTGCCGCGTGTCGTGAAGAGGCCGGTGCGGCGGCGGCTCCGAAGCGGGTCGAATTCACCGAAGAACTCCCCCTGCGGGGCCCCGGGAAGGTCGACAGGACGGCCGTCAGGAATCTCCTACGAAGGTCGTGAATTCTCCACCGATTACTGGGACGTTGTTGACACGATCATTACCCGCGGGTTTACGTCTACATATGACGCGCTGGACACGCACAGTATTGGCCTGCACCGCCGTCACGATGGGACTGGTCGCTTTGGCCGGGCCCGCGCTGGCGGACGAACCGGAGACCGCCGTTCCGAACAGCGGCACCCTCACCTGGACCCTGGAAGACGCGATCGACGACCTGAAGTAGGGCGGCCCGTCACCTGCTCGCGATGGCCGGGCAGGTGACGAGCCCCGCATACCGGCCGGTAGTGGCCAGGGCCAGAATGGCGGCATGGCGACTGCTGGTGAATGGATCGAAGGGGCGCGCCCGCGGACGCTGCCCAACGCGGTGGCGCCGGTGGTCGCCGGAGTCGGCGCGGCGGTCGCGCTCGACGGCTTCTCCTGGCCGCGCTCGATTCTCGCGTTGCTCGTCTCGCTTTCGCTGATCGTCGGCGTCAACTACGCCAACGACTACTCCGACGGCATCCGCGGCACCGACGAGAACCGCGTCGGCCCGCTGCGGCTGGTCGGCTCCGGGGTCGCGAAGCCGAAGGCCGTCCTGGCGGCAGCTCTCGTCGCCCTCGGGCTCGCCGGAGTCCTGGGGTTCGTACTCGTCGCGATCAGCGGACTGTGGTGGCTGCTGGCGATGGGCGCGGTCTGCATCCTCGGTGCCTGGTTCTACACCGGCGGCAAGAAGCCTTACGGCTACTACGGTTTCGGCGAGATCGCGGTCTTCGTCTTCTTCGGGCTGGCCGGCGTGCTGGGCACCGTGTACGTCCAAGCCGGACAGCTGAGCTGGGCCGCGCTCGGCTGCGCGGTCGCCGTCGGCTCGTTCTCGACCGGTGTGCTGACCGCCAACAACCTCCGCGACATCCCGACCGACATCGAGTCCGGCAAGCGCACCCTCGCGACCCGGCTCGGCGATGGCGGGACCCGCCGGCTTTACCTGACGCTGGTCGCCGTCCCGTACGTCGTGAGCGTGCTGCTCGCCTTCGTGACGCCGTGGGCGCTGCTCGGTCTGCTGACCGCGCCGTTGCTGCTGAAGTCGGTCAAGGCCGTCGGCGGCGGCGCGCAGGGGCGGGCGCTGATCCCGGCGCTGCGGGACACGGGGTTCGCGATGCTGGGGTGGGCGGTGCTGACCGCGGTCGCGCTGGCGCTCTGAGCCTGGCGCTCTCTGAGCCTGGCGCCCTGAGGCGTCACCGGACCTTTGATGCGCGACTGTGTGGATTTCGGGTCGTTGGATGACCCGAAATCCACACAGTGGGTCCGAAAGGTCCGGTCACGTGTTTTCCGCTCCGCGTCGGTCCCGGGGGATGAACGGCCCGTTCATTCCTTGAGTTTTTCGCTTCGGGCCACTACCTGTTGTGCCCCGAGAACGGCGCGGTCACCACATGTAGCCCAGGTGGTAGCAAAGGTCCCTTGCTACCTTTGGTGATTCGGCGAACCTGAGGTAGACGCCCACCCGACGTTGCGAAAGCCACTTTCGCAACCTTCAACGTTGCGAAAGTGGCTTTCGCAACGCCCAAGGCCGCCAAGCCAGCCAGGACCCGTCAGGCCTCCGGAGCGAGCTTCCCGCTCACCAAGAACTCCCGGTACTTCTCCAGATAAGGCGCGATGTCGATGTCCTTCTGCGCCAGCCAAGCGTCGTCGTAGTACGTGTTCGCGTACCGCTCGCCGCCGTCGCACAGCAGCGTGACGACACTGCCCGCCTGCCCCTCCGACACCATCCGCGAGATCAGCGTGAACGCGCCGAAAAGGTTCGTCCCGGTCGAGCCGCCCGCCCAGTGCCCGGTCCGCTCGCGCAGCACGCGGATGGCCGCCAGCGAAGCGGCGTCCGGCACCTGGAGCATCTCGTCGATCACGCCGGGCACGAACGACGGCTCGACACGCGGCCGCCCGATGCCCTCGATCCGCGACGGCATGCCGGTGCTGTAGTCGAGTGCCCCGGTCTGCCAGGCGCCGTAGAACGACGAGTTCTCCGGGTCGACGACGGCGATCTTCGTGGTGTGCCGCTTGTAGCGCACGTAGCGGCCGAAGGTGGCGCTCGTGCCGCCGGTCCCGGCGCCGACGACGATCCAGGTCGGCACGGGGTGCCGCTCGGACTGCATCTGCGCGTACACGGATTCGGCGATGTTGTTGTTCCCGCGCCAGTCCGTCGCGCGCTCGGCGTAGGTGAACTGGTCGAGGTAGTGGCCGTTGCACTCCGAAGCGAGCCGCTCGGCCTCGGGGTACATGTCCGGCGCGCGGTCGACGTAGTGGCATTCGCCGCCGTAGAACTCGATGAGCGCGATCTTCTCCGGCGACGTGCTCCGCGGCACCACGGTGATGAACCGCAGCCCGAGCATCCGCGCGAAGTACGCCTCCGAAACCGCGGTCGAGCCGCTGGACGCCTCGACGAGCACGGTGTCCGGCCCGATCTGGCCGTTCACCAGGCCGTACAGGAACAGCGAACGCGCGAGCCGGTGCTTGAGCGAGCCGGTCGGGTGGACGGACTCGTCCTTCAGGTAAAGGTCGATGCCCCACTCGGCGGGGAGCGGGAAGACGTGCAGGTGCGTGTCCGCGCTGCGGTTCGCGTCGGCCTCGATGATCCGGACGGCTTCGCGGACCCAGCTGCGGCTGTGCAGACGGCTCACGCCGCGCCGTCCGCTCGGTCGCCGCGCAGCTGGGAGCGCAGTTCGGCACGGGCGCGAGCGCGCTTTTCGTTGCGGCGGGCGAGTCCGGCGGTCACGCGCGCGTTCAGCGGGCGGAACAGCAACAGACCCAGTGGCAGCCCCACGACCAGGCCGATCAGCAACGCGACCAGCAGCGGGACGTTGACCAGCAGCAAGCCCCCCGCGATGACCCCGACCAGGACGAACCTGGCCAGCACGTACAGCGTCAGGTCACGGGGCAGGTGATTATCGCTCACATCAACGCAGGCTACGCGTTGCCGTTGCGGCCCTCGTCCAGGCCCGCGTTGTTGGGCCGCCCCTCGAAGCGGGTGGAGAGCACGACGGTCGTGTTCGTCCGGCCGACGCCGGGGATCCGCCGCAGCCTGCCGAGGGTCTTCTCCAGATCGTCGACGGTCGCCACCCGTACCTTGACGACGAAGGCCTCGTCACCCGCGACGGCGTAGCAGCTTTCGACCTCGTCGAGAGCCCCGAGCGCCTCCGCGACGTCGTCCTCGGTCGCGGTGTCGGTGGGGTGGATGCCGACCAGCGCCGTCACCCCGAGTCCGACCGTGTTGGGGTCGACCATGGCGTGGTAACCGGTGATCACGCCGGCGGCCTCGAGCTTGCCGACCCGCTCGTGCACTGATGAAGCCGAGAGCCCGACAGACCGGCCGAGGTCGGCGTAGGTAGCCCGCCCGTTCTCCCGTAATGCCGCGATGATCTTCCGATCCACCTGGTCCACCGCTACACCTTAGGTGCCACGGCCCGATTCGCGAGATCAGGGCGCGTTTTCATACATCCGTGACAAGACCGGGGCGCCGGGACGCGCATGTCGTGGTTGTCGGTTTTGACCTTTAAGGGCTCTTTACCTATGGACAACCGTTCGAGTACCTGACGGGTGAGATGCAACGATTGCCGTGTTGGCTACCCGGCACGACGGGCATCGGACCCGCCTCCGGTTTAGCACCGAAACCGTGAAGGAGGCGGAAAATGACCGCGACCATGGGCGGAAGGTTGCTCACCCCCGGCGAAGTGGCGGCCCTGTTCCGGGTCGACCCCAAGACCGTGACCCGCTGGGCGACCGCGGGCCGGATCGGCTCGATCCGCACTCCCGGCGGGCACCGCCGGTTCCGCGAGGCCGAGGTGAACGAGCTCCTCGCCGAGCTGACCACCGACGCCAGCGAGCCCGCTCGCAAGGTCTGACCAGGCATTTCCCCTAAAAAGGACTCCAGTGACGAAGGGCTCGTAACCGCCCTTCGTCACATTGGGGTATCCATGAGTCCCCCCGCGCGCGGCAAAGAGGCTAGCCTCGTGGGACTGAGCAACGTCCTCCACGCGGAAAGGGACCGAGCATGATCTATCTGCTCGCGGCCATCGGAGCGCTCACCGTCGCCGTGGTGTTGTGGCGCGCGTTCGGGATCGAGCGTGTCGGGGTGCCCTCGTCGCGACCGACCTTGGCCCCGGACGACGACCCCGACTTCCTGCGCAAGCTCGGTGAGCAGCAGCGCAAAGGTAAAGACGAGGACAAAGACTAGGGCTGGATCGGCTGATACTGCTGGCCGCCGAAGCCGTCCGCGACGGTGGCCGCCAGTTCCAGCAGCGCCAGCCGGGTGTCCTCGTCGAGCCGGTCCAGTTCGATCTCCGCGCCCTCTTCCAGGTGCGGGTCGAACGGGATGCGGCACACCGAGCGGACACGCGCGCCGAAGTGCGCGGAGAGCTTGTCGAGATCGACAGAGCCCCCCTTCGGCCGCACCGAGTTGATCACCGCGACGGACCGTTTGACCAGGTCGCCGTAGCCGTGCGCCTCCAGCCAGTCGAGGGTGGCCGACGCACTGCGCGCCCCGTCGACGGAGCCTGACGAGACCACCACCAGCGCGTCCGCGACGTCCAGGACGCCCTTCATCGCCGAGTGCATCAAACCGGTCCCGCAGTCGGTGAGCACGATGTTGTAGAAGTGCTCCAGCAGGTTGACCGTGCGCCGGTAGTCGTCCTCGGAGAACGCTTCCGAGACCGCCGGGTCCTGCTCGCTGGCGAGGATCTCCAGCCTGCTCCCGCCCTGCGAGGTGTACGAGCGGACGTCGCTGTACCTGGTGATCTTGTCCGCGTCCCGCAGCAGATGCCGCACGGTCGCGGTGGTCTCGATCGGGATCTTCTGCGACAGCGTCCCGCGGTCCGGGTTCGCGTCGACGGCGACCACCCGGTCACCGCGCAGCGACGCGAACGTCGAGCCCAGCGTGGTCGTCGTGGTGGTCTTGCCGACGCCGCCCTTGAGGCTCAGCATCGCGATCTTGTAGCACCCGCGCAGCGGCTGGTTGATCTGCGCGATCAGCTCGCGTTTACGCGTGTCCTTGGGGCTCTCCCCCGGATTGACGAGTTTGCCGGTGCCCACGTAGAGCGCCTTGCGCCAGCCCGACTGCGGCTTGCGCTTCTGCGGCTTCACCAGGCTCGCGGTGGCGAGTTCGTCCGGGAGCGCGTGCCTGCCCTGCGGCTGCGGGAGCCCCGGCACCGCCTGCTGCGGCTGCGGCGGCGGCGCGTACTGCTGCTGTTGAGGCGGCGGGTACTGGGCGGCCTGCTGCGGCTGAGGGTGCAGCGGAGGCAGGTTCTGGTCGTAGGGCTGCTGATACTGCTGCCCCTGCGAAGGCTGCGGCAACGGAGGAGCGGGCTGCTGCTGCGGATACTGCCCCTGCTGCGGGTACTGCGGCTGGACGACCTGGGTCGGCTCGGCCTCGAAACCACTCGCGGCCGGATGCGGCGCCGAGTCCGTCCTGTCCTCGGAGAACAACTCCGAAGGCTGGGCGCTCTCGGTCGGTTCGGGGTGGCCTGGAGCCGATTCTTCGCTGGGTCCGGTCACCGCTGAATTCCTCCTCCGCGCACGTCTTCCCCCATTACCTCAGTATTGACGGTAGCCGGGTCGCGCGCAGCGGCGACGGTCAGCCCCCGGCGTAGGAGTGCAGCCCCGACGTCACCAGGTTCACGAAGAACATGTTGAAGATCGTCGCCGAGAATCCCACGATGTTGATGATCGCGGCCCGCTTCCCCCGCCAGCCCGCGGTGGCACGGGAGTGGAGGTACGCCGCGTAGACGACCCACGCCACGAAGGCGACGGTCTCCTTGGGGTCCCAGCCCCAGAACCGGCCCCACGCCGCCTCGGCCCACACCGCGCCGCAGAGCACGCCGAAGGTGAAGATCGGGAAGGCGAAGATGGTGGTGCGGTAGGCGATGCGGTCGAGCACGTCCGCGGCGGGCAGCTTCGGGGCGAACTTGGCGAACTTCGCCGGGTTGTCGTCGTGCGCGGCGCGGAACAGGTAAAGGACGCTCGCGACACCCGGCACCAGGAAGACACCGGAGCCGATGATCGCCGCTGAGACGTGGATGACCAGCCAGTACGACTGGAGCGCGGGCTGCACCGGCGCGGCCGTCGTGTACAGCATCGTGCCGTTGACGAACATCAGGATCACGACCGGCAGCAGCAGGAAGCCGGTGAGGTGGCGGACCGGGAACTTCCGCATGATGACGAGCCAGGTCACGACGGCGATGAAGGTCGTGGCCATGCCGTATTCGTAGAGGTTGCCCCACGGCGCGCGGTGCACGGCGAACCCGCGCAGCACGATCGCGGACAGGTGCAGCAGCGCGGCCAGCACCAGCAGCGCGGCGCCCATGCGGCCGATGCGCTCGGGGCGGCCGACCTCGCGCGGCGGCTCGACGGGCGTCCCGTAAGCAGGCGGCGGACCGCCCGCGCCGACCAGTTCGCGGGCCTTCTGCTTGCTGCGTTCCGCCGCCAGACGGCCCTTCGCGCCGAAGCCCTGCTCGACGAGGGCGAACATCAGCGCGAGGACGTAGATCGCCGCCGCGGTGGTGTAGGAGTAGTCGCTGTACTGGGACAGCGTCTCGTTGATCGGCATGACCTCTAGTTGCCTCTCTGCCCCTGGACCAGCTTGTCGCTGATCCGCTGGAACTCTTCGCCGTAGCCCGCCTGATCGGTGCGCGCCAGCCCGGCGACCTCGATCACGGTACCCGTCTCACCTTCACGCGCCGGGGTCACCCGCACCCACACCCGGCGCCGTTTGACCAGCAGCGATCCCGCCAGCCCGATCAGCATCGCGACCGCGCAGACCAGCACCCAGCCCTGCACCGGATCGTGCGAGACCTGGATGGCGACCCATTCCTGGACGCCGTCGAAGCGGACCTTCGTGCCGTCGTCCAGCACGGTCTCCTGGCCCTGGTCCAGGTTCTGCCGGGTGAGCTTCTTGAGCCTGCCGTCCGCGACGAGCGACTGGTCGATCTGGAAGATCGACTGCCCGCGGCCCGCGTCGAGGCCGAGGTCGCCGCGGTAGATGTCGACCGCCACCGCCGGCTTGTTCGCCTCGGGCCGCGAAGACGTCAGCACGTTGCCGTGCAGGAACGCGGTCGGGGCGAGCAGGCCCGTGATCGCGAGCTGACGGGTGCGGCGTTCGATCGGGTCGGCGATACCCGGCTGGTCGATCTTCGTCGCGCCTTCGGAGAGCTTCGTCGGCTCGTCGGCGGGACGCCACGGCGTGATGTTGGTGCGCACGGTGCCGTCCGGGAAGGTCACCGTGAACTTCGGGGAGTACCCGAAGTTCAGCAGGTAGACGCGGTCGCCCGCGGTGCGCAGCGGCGAGTTGACCTCGAGCCCGTACGGCTTCCACGCGCCGGTCTGCAGATCCTCGCCGGACTGGTACTCCATGTTGGAGTGGTAGTAGTTCGCCTGTCCGTTCGCGGTGTAGCGCGCCTCGAAGTCCTTCAGGCGGATGCAGAACGCGTTGAGGTCGGTGCCGTCGACGCGCAGCCCGGCGTTGAAGGTGTCGTAGCCGAGGATGCCGGAGTTGCACCACGGGCTGCCGTCGGCTTGGACGATGACCTGGCCTTCGTAGCCGAACATCTTGCCCAGCGCGAAGAAGATGATCAGGCCGAGCATGCCGAAGTGGAAGATGAGGTTGCCGGTCTCGCGGAGGTAGCCGCGTTCGGCGGAGATGCTTCGGCTTCCGTCGGCCTCTTCGCGCTCGACGCGGCGCCAGCCTTTGAGGAGCGTGTGCGTGTCCTTCAAGACCGTCTCGGGGGTCCGGTCGGTCGTGGTGGACACGTGATGCGGCATCCGCGAGAGCTTGCGCGGCGTGAGCACCGGCTTCGCGCGCATCGCCTTCGCGTACTCGAAGCTGCGCGGCGCGAGGCAGCCGATCAGCGAGACCATCAGCAGGATGTAGATCGCCGAGAACCAGACACTGCCGTAGACCTCGAAGAACTGCGTGCGGTCGAGCAGTTCGCCCCACCAGCCGTGCGCGGCGATGTACTCGTCGGTCTTGGCGACGTTGAGGTTCCGCTGCGGCAGCAGGGCGCCGGGCATCGCGGCGAGCGCGAGCAGGAACAGCAGCACCAGCGCGGTGCGCATCGACGTCAGACCGCGCCAGGTGTTGCGCAGAAAGGCGAAGGCGCGCTTGAGCGGCGTCGGCCGGTATTGAGTGGTCACAAGGGCAGCCTGATGTCGTTCACGAGGGTGTTCCGGATCCAGCCGGTCAGGTCGCCCCACAGCCCGGTCACCAGCAGGACGCCGACGACCAGCAGCAGGACGCCGCCGAAGACCTGCACCTGACGGCCGTGGCGGCGCACCCAGTCGGTGGCGCGGACGGCCCAGCGGGCGCCGAACGCGATGATGAGGAACGGCAGACCGAGGCCGAGGCAGTAGACCAGGATCAGCACGTACCCGCGAGCCGCCGCCCCGCCGGTGGCGCTGGCCATCGACATGACCGCGGACAGCGTCGGCCCGATGCACGGCGTCCAGCCGAGCCCGAACACCGCGCCGAGCACCGGCGCGCCCCACAGCCCGCCGCGCGGCACGTGGTGCGAGCGGAACTCGCGCTGCAGGCCGGGGATCCAGCCGAGGAAGACCAGCGCCATCCCGATGGTCAGCACGCCGCCGAGGCGCTGGAGGAGGTCCATGTTGAGCTGGACGACGTCGGCGATCCACACCAGCGTTCCCAGCGTCACCACGAAGACGACGGTGAACCCGAGCACGAACAGCGCCGCCGCGCCGACGACGGCGTAGCGGCCCTTCTTGCGCCCCTCGTCGGGGCTGACCGCGGGGGCGTCCGCGCCGACCAGCGCCGCCAGGTACGCGAGATACCCGGGCACCAGCGGCACGACGCACGGCGACGCGAAGGAGATCGTCCCGGCCAGCAGCGCGACCCCTGCCGCGAGCAGGAGCGGCCCGGAGAGCGCCAGCTCGGTAACACCGTTCACGCAAAGGAGCGTAGGCAGTGTGGTCGAAGTGAAAACGCCGGGGCTGGCCCAACGGGACCTACGTCGCACCCGGTCAGGACCTTGGTCCCGGTGGGCTGAAGGCGTCCTTCACCGCATGCGACGCGGTGAAGGACGCTTTCGCTGCGTCAGTACCGCGTGGTCGCGGTGGTCGTGAGTGGCCATTCGGGTTCTGGCGGACCAGTATTCGCCTACCCACTGGTGCCGGTGTCACGGCAGGGGTCGAGCGTGGAGGAATGGGGACGTTGAACGTCCTGAATCCTCCACACTCGGCTGTCAACCTCGGCCAGGCCTAGCGTAGGTAGGCAATACAAGTCCGCCTAACCCGAAACGCCACTCACGACCACCGGCACCGACCGCCGGCCGGTGCGTGTCGTCCTCTGGATGCGGTAGTCGCGCCCGCACAGATCGCGTTTAGCGGGCTAAACGCGATCCGGGCGTGGGTCAGGCGGGTTCGGCGGCCAGGCGCTGGACGACGGGCAGCAGGTCCGAGGCCAGCAGGTCCCGCAGGAAAACGGCCGCGACGCGGTGCTGTTTGTCCAGCACGATCGTCGACGGGATGATGTTGCGCGGGTAGCCCGAGAGCTGCAGCAGCGTCCGCCCCGACGGGTCGTAGATCGACGGGTAGGTCAGCTTCCGGTCCCGCATGAAGTCCTGCGCGGGGGCCCGGTCGTTGTCCCGCAGGTCGATGCCGACCACCTGGACGCCGGACGCCTTCGTCTGGTCGTAGACCTTCTGCATCTCCGGCGCCTCGACGCGGCACGGCCCGCACCACTGGCCCCACAGGTTCAGCACGATGACCTTGCCGGGGAAGTCCGCGATCGAGAGCTGCTTGCCCTCGTTCATCAGGTCGTCGCCGGACAGCGTCGGCGACGGCTGGCGGTCCGCGACGTCGTAGGTGATGTCGACCTTCCCGCCCGGCGAAACGAAGTTGAACGAGCCGCCGGTGACGACGGCGTCCTTGCCGGTGGTGCAGCCGGTGACGACGAGCGCCAACCCGACGACGGCCGCCACGAGTCGTTTCATGCCCCGGTGACCTTCGGGTCGGTCGTGCCGGCGGGCTCGCTGTAGACGATCCGCACGAGTTCCTCGCCCTCGAAGACCAGGCTGGTCAGCGACGCGAGCGAACACTGCCGGTTGCGCGGGTCGTGCCAGAGCCGCTTCGCCTCCAGGAACCGCCGCACGGTCCAGATCGGCAGCTGGTGCGAGACGCACAGCGCCTCGTGCCCCTCGGCCGCCCGCCGCGCGCGGTGGATCGCGCCGAGCATGCGGTGCGCGATCTCGACGTACGGCTCGCCCCAGGACGGCCGGAACGGGTTGACCAGCTTCGGCCAGTGCTTCGGCTCGCGAAGCGCGCCATCGCCGACGGCGACCCGCTCGCCCTCGAACTGGTTGTCCGCCTCGATGAGCCGATCGTCGGTCTCGACGTCGAGCCGGTGGGCGGCCGCGATCGGCGCGGCGGTCTCCTGCGCGCGCTGAAGCGGCGAAGCGACGACGTGCGTGATGTCGTGCGTCGCGACGGCTTCGGCGACCGTCAGCGCCTGGCGCTGTCCGCGGTCGGAGAGCTTGAAGCCGGGCAGGCGGCCGTACAGGATCTTGTCCGGGTTGTGCACCTCGCCGTGGCGAAGCAGGTGCACGATCGTCGTCGCGCTCACGCCTGGACCGCCTCGGCGGCGGCGCGGGCGGCCACCCGAAGCGCGGACTCGATGATCTCGAACTCGGCGTCGCCCATGGCCGCGTTGACGAACCAAGCCTCGTACGCGCTCGGCGGCGCGTACACGCCGTTGTCCAGCAACGCGTGGAAGAACGCCGGGAACCGCCAGGTCTCCGCGGCCTGCGCGCCCGGGTAGTTCGTCACCGGGTTCTCGCTGAAGAACACGCTGACGAGGTTGCCCGCGTACTGCACGGTGTGCGTGACACCCGCCTCGGTCAGCGAACGGTCGAACAGGTCGCCGAGCCGCTTCGCGTTGGCGTCGAGGGCCGCGTATACGGCGTCGTCGGCCGCGCGCAGCGTCGCGAGACCGGTGGCCACGGCGACGGGGTTCCCGGACAGGGTCCCCGCCTGGTACACCGGCCCGCCCGGGGCCAGTTTCGCCATCACGTCGGCGCGGCCGCCGAAGGCCGCGGCGGGCAAGCCGCCGGACATCACCTTGCCGAAGGTGTACAGGTCGCCGGCGACACCGTCGAGGCCGAACCAGCCCGCCTTCGAAACGCGGAACCCGGTCATCACCTCGTCCATGATCAGCAGTGCGCCGTGCTCGTGCGCGATCTCCTTGAGCCCGGCGTTGAAGCCGTCGACCGGGGCGACGGCGCCCATGTTGCCGGCGGCGGCTTCGGTGATGATCGCGGCGATCGAGTCCGGGTTGTCCACAAAGGACTTCCGGACCGCGTCGAGATCGTTGTAGGGCAGGACGATCGTGTCGGCCGCCTGCGCGCCGGTGACGCCGGGCGAGGTCGGGAGGCCGAGGGTCGCGACGCCGGAGCCCGCTTCGGCGAGCAGCGCGTCGACGTGGCCGTGGTAGCAGCCCGCGAACTTGATGATCTTCGGCCTGCCGGTGAATCCCCTGGCCAGCCGGATCGCGCTCATCGTCGCCTCGGTGCCGGAGTTGACCAGGCGCACCCGCTCCACCGGTTCGACGCGGGCGATGATCTCCTCGGCGAGCTCGACCTCGCCGCGTGTCGGGGTGCCGAACGACAGCCCGTCGACAGCGGCTTCGCGCGCGGCGGCGACGACGTCCGGGTGCGCGTGACCGAGGATCATCGGCCCCCACGAGGAGACGAGATCGACATAGCGGGTGCCGTCCGCGTCCCAGAGATACGGCCCCTCACCGCGCACCATGAACCGCGGGGTGCCGCCGACGGAGTTGAAGGCCCGCACCGGGGAGTTCACCCCGCCCGGGATCGCGGCCTTCGCTCGTTCGAACCATGCCTTGGACTGATCGACTCCGGTAGTCACTCCCCCAGTCTCGCAAATCACGGATGACACCCGCCGCCGAGTCCTCGCCGTTCCGGGCATGGCGTGACCAGGCCCACTAGGGTGGGAAGTACTCCCGTCGAAACCCTCGCGGAGGAATCCACGTGTCCACGGTGCCGTCACCACCGACCCACCACCGTCGCCTGCGCTGGCAGGCCTTGGCCGGATTCATCGCGCTGTCGGCGATCGTCGGCGTCGTGGCCGCGCTGGCCGTGGCCACCCGTTCCGAAGCGCACAACGCGCTGATCCGTCCGTCGTGGGCGCCGCCGGGCTGGCTCTACGGTCCGACGTGGACGGCCCTGCTCCTCTTGGTCGCCGTCGCGGGCTGGTGCTACTGGCGGACCGACGGCGAGACGCGCGGCTTCGCCCTCTACGGCGTCTGCCTGCTGCTGACCCTGCTGTGGACGCCGTTGTTCTTCGCCGGCGGAGCGCACGCCCTGGCCCTGGCCGACGTCGTCGTCCTGGACTTCGTGGTGCCCGTCACGATGATGGAGTTCGGGCGGCGGTCGAAGCTCGCCGCCTGGCTGCTGGTGCCGTATCTGCTGTGGTTGCTGTATTCGACCGCGGTCAACGCCGCCGTCGTCTGGCTCAACTGAGCTTCGGTTCCTTGGGCTTGCGGCCCTTGGCCCGCACGGCGAGCAGGAACTGGCGGATCGCGTCCACCACCAGGATCGCGGCCAGCACACCCAGCCCGATGGCTCCGGCGAGCGGGCCGCCGAAGTACCGCTGCGATTCGAGAGTCGTCGTTTCGCTGTAGGTGATCACGACCGGGACGACACCGGCCTTCCAGCACGCGAAGGCACCCCACACCGCGAGCGCGGCGAGGATCAGCTCGACCGCCCCCACCACGGCGCGCAGGGGTTTGTGCAGCCGGGCCGCGGGCCGGGTGTCCTCCGGTGGCCACAGATCGGCGCCGGTCGGCTGGGGAAGGTCGATCACGGTGAGCAGTTTCTCATGACTCTGTGGTGCGAGCACGCACCAAATCCCCGAGAGCCTCGCGAAGGGCGTCCGGATCCTTCGCCCAGGCGCGCACGAACACGCCGTCTTCGAGCTTCAACCCGACTTCGCCGAACTTCTTGGGGATCGTCCAGCCGCCACCGAGGACGCGCGAGCCGACCGGGGCCTCGTCTTCGAGCACTTCGGCGATCCGGGCGGCCTCCAGCGTTTCCCTGCCCTGCCGGTAGCCGTCCGGCGTGACTTCGAGCGAGAGATACCGGCGGCGCGCGTAGACCCAGGGAACGGTGATCGCCACCAGCCCCACCGCGACCAGGATCCAGGCGAGCCAATGGACCGGGCCGCCGGTCGCCAGCTCGGCGAGCAGCCCGGCGATGGCGAACAGCGGCGCCCACAGCAAAGCCGTCCAGCCGACGCCGGGTTCGTCGTAGCGGGGCGGCTCGGGTGTCATGGCAGCGTGCGCCCGACCTTCGGGAAATGGTCGGAGACGCTGGGCAGGTACATGAGGACCAGCGCGATCGCCACCAGCAACGTGGACACCAGCAGGAACACGTTGAGCGACCCGCGAAGGATCAGCAGCTCCACCAGCACCAGGAAGACCGCCCCCACGGTGAGGACCGTCCTGGCCGACCGCGTTCCCTCACGGGCCTTGTACGCGAACAACGCGAACAGGACGGCGAAGGTGAGCGCACCGCCGAACAGCATCCACAGCAGGGTGGTCACGCCGGACGCGACCTGCGCCGGATCGGCGGGCTGGCCGGGGACCGGGTTCTCCCTGATCTGCTTGAGAATGCCCTCGGTCAGCTCGTCTTTCAGCACCAGCAGGGCGACCTGCCCGGCCACCAGGACGACACCGGCGAGGATCCACAACCAGAACGAGATCGCGACCGGCTTCGGCACCGTGATCTTCGGCGGCACCATGCCGGGCAGGATCGGATCCGGTGACATTCCGCGCTTACGGCGCTCGTCGTCCGTTTCGTCGGCTTTGCTGTCGCTCACGCGAGGCAGCCTAGTCCAGCCAAGCTGCGGCTTCGGCGGCCCAGTAGGTCAGGATCATGTCCGCGCCCGCCCGGCGGATCGACGTCAGCACCTCGAGGATCGTGCGCTCGCGGTCGAGCCAGCCGTTCGCCGCGGCGGCCTCGACCATCGCGTACTCGCCCGAGATGTTGTACGCCGCCACGGGAACCGTCGACGCCTCGGCGGCGGCCCTGATGACGTCCAGATAGGACAGGGCGGGCTTGACCATGACCATGTCGGCGCCCTCGGCGATGTCCAGCTCGATCTCGCGCAGCGCCTCGCGCACGTTGCCCGGGTCCTGCTGGTACGTCTTCCGGTCGCCCTTCAGCTGCGAATCGACGGCCTCGCGGAACGGGCCGTAGAACGCGCTGGCGAACTTCGCCGAGTACGCGAGGATGCCGGTGTCGGTACGCCCGGCGCGATCCAGCGCGCTGCGGATGACGCCGACCTGACCGTCCATCATGCCGCTCGGGCCGAGCAGATGCGCGCCTGCTTCCGCCTGCGCCAGACCCATTTCCGCGTACAAGCGCAGGGTCGCGTCGTTGTCGACACCGCCGTCGGCGTCGAGGACGCCGCAGTGGCCGTGGTCGGTGAACTCGTCGAGACACGTGTCCGCCATCAGGACCGTCGCGTCGCCGAGCTCGGACCTCAGGTCGCGCAGGGCGACGTTGAGGATGCCGTTCGGGTCGATCGCGCCGGAGCCCTCCGCGTCCCGGGTCTTCGGGATGCCGAACAGCATCAGGCCCCCGACGCCGGCGTTGACCGCCTCGACGGCGGCCTTGCGCAGCGTGTCGCGGGTGTGCTGGACGACCCCCGGCATGCTGGAGATCGGGCGGGGCGTGTCGGCGCCCTCGGCCACGAACATCGGGAGGATCAGCTGGCGTGGGCGCAGCGTCGTCTCACCGACCAGCCTGCGCATCGCCGGAGTGGTACGGAGCCTGCGGGGACGATGTTCGGGAAACACCCTCACGACGGTACTCCCGCCCGCTTGAGAGGCGGTGAACGGCCGAACCCTTCCTAAGGAACGGTAAAGAGTCACCTTTGTCCGATTCCTCCGCGGTGTGACGTGGGTTACCTTCCACGGCATGTCGAGTTCAACGGTGACCGACCAACTGGAAGAACCGCCCGTCGGCTGGCGCGCACGGCTGCGCCAGGTCGGGCCAGGGATCATGGCCGCGGCGACCGGGGTCGGCGCGGGCGACCTCGTCGCGACGATGGTGGCCGGATCGCGCTTCGGGTACACGCTGCTGTGGGCGGTGCTCGTCGGCACGATCTTCAAACTCGCGCTGGCCGAAGCCGTCGGCCGCTGGCATCTGACCTCGGGCCGGACGATCCTGTCCGGCTGGCGGACGCTCGGGATCTGGGCGCTGATCTACTTCGGGATCTACGCGGTGATCTGGGGCTTCGTCTACGGCGCGACCGCGATGTCGGCGTCGGGACTGCCGCTGAACGCGCTCTTCCCCGCGCTTTCGGTGCGGTACTGGGCGATGATCTGCGGCCTGCTCGGCTTCGCGCTGGTGTGGTTCGGGCGCTACGCGATCATCGAGAAACTGATGACGGTACTCACCGGCGTCATGTTCGTGACCGTCGTCGGCACCGCGATCCTCGTCGTGCCGAACTTCGCCGAACTGTTCAAGGGCGCCGTCCCGACCCTGCCCGACGGCTCGCTCGTCTACGTCCTCGGCCTGGTCGGCGGTGTCGGCGGCACGATCACCATGGCCGCGTACGGCTACTGGACGCTCGCGAAGGGCTGGCGTTCGGCGAAGTGGCTGCCGATGATGCGCACCGACAACGCCGTCGGGTACGTCATGACCGGGATCTTCGTGATCGCGATGCTGATCGTCGGCGCGGAACTGTTGCTGGGCCAGAAGATCATCTCGGGCGACAAGGGCCTGCTGTTCCTCGGCGACACCCTCGCCGCGGATTACGGGCAGTGGGCGCGGATCCCGTTCCTCATCGGCTTCTTCGCCGTTTCGTTCACGTCGGTGATCGGTGTCTGGCACGGCGTGAGCCTGCTCTTCGCCGACTGGTGGCGCATTCTGCGGCTGCCCAAGGACGTGACGGAAAGCGTTGAGACGTATGAGAAGAAGGCCGGTGAACGCAGTGCCGCGTACCGGGGATACGTGCTGTGGCTGACGTTCCCGCCGATGGCGTTGCTGTTCCTGGACCAGCCTTTCCAGCTCACCGTGATCTACGGCGTGCTGGGCGCGTTGTTCATGCCTTTCCTGGCGGCGACCTTGCTGGTGCTGCTGAACACTTCGCGGGTGCCGAGGGAAGGGCGTTCGCGGTGGCTTTCGAACGGGCTTTTGGGCGTGTGCCTGGCGATGTTCGCGTACCTGGCGTACACGGAGGTCGTGAAGTTCTTCTCGTGAAGCCACTCACCTCGTGAGTGGCAAGGACGGTTAGAACCGTCCTTGCCACTCACGAGACGTGTACGTCAGGAGCGGCGGGCCCGCTTCGCCTTGCGAGGCGGCGGAAGCGCGCCTTCGGCACGGAGCCGGGCGGCGTGCTCGGCGAGCGCGTCGACCAGGTGCGGGACGTCGGCCTTCTCGGGCTGGACGTCGACCCGCAGCCCGAATTCCACGGCGGTCTCCGCGGTCTTCGGGCCGATGCACGCGACCAGCGTGCGGGTGTGCGGCTTGCCGGCGATGCCGACGAGGTTCCGCACGGTCGAGGACGAGGTGAAGCAGACCGCGTCGAAACCGCCGGTCTTGATCATCTCGCGGGTCTCGGCGGGCGGCGGCGCGGCCCGCACGGTGCGGTACGCGGTCACGTCGTCGATCTCCCAGCCGCGTTCGCGCAGACCGGCCGAAAGGGTCTCGGTGGCGATGTCCGCCCGCGGCAGCAGCACGCGGTCGACCGGGTCGAGGACGTCGTCGTACGGCGGGAACTCGGCGAGGAGGCCCTCCGAGGACTGCTCGCCCTCCGGGATCAGCTCGGGGATGATGCCGAACGAGCGCACCTTCGCGGCGGTCGATTCGCCGACGCAGGCGATCTTCACGCCGGAGAAGGCGCGGGCGTCGAGGCCGAACTCCTCGAACTTCTCCCACACCGCGCGGACGGCGTTGGTCGAGGTGAAGACGATCCACTGGTAGCGGCCGTCGACGAGACCCTTGACCGAACGCTCCATCTGGGCGGGGCTGCGCGGCGGCTCGACCGAGATGGTCGGGACCTCGTGCGAGGTGGCGCCGTGGCCGCGAAGCCGCTCCGCCATCTCACCGGCCTGCTCCTTGGTGCGCGGCACCAGGACCTTCCAGCCGTACAGCGCGCGCGACTCCCACCACGACAGCTTCGAGCGCTGGCCGACGGCCTGGCCGATGGTCACGATGAGCGGGCCGACGAGCTCGCCCGCCTCGTTCGCGACGGTGGCCAGCGTGGTGTCCAGGGTGCGCTGGGTGTTGATGGTGCCGTTGGAGGTCACCGCGACCGGGGTCGTCGGCGCCAGTCCGTGCTCGGTCAGCGCGGACGCGGCCTCGGCCAGGTGCGCCGACGTCGCGTGCAGCACTATCGGGCCCGGGGTGGCGGCCAGCGCGGCCCACTCGACGTCGCCGCGGACGTCGACCTCGGTGTGCGTACCACCGAGCGCGACACCGGCGTACGCCGGGACGGCCGCGCCGGGCGAGACACCCGGGATGATGTCGAATACGGCGCTGGTCCGGGAAACGGCCTGCACCTCGGCGACGACGGCGGGCTGGGTCAGCGGGTCACCGGCGATCAGCCGGAGCACCAGCCGTCCGGCCTTGGCCTCGTTCACCAGGTCCTTGGCGACCTCGGTGGCCTCGCCGACGGCGGGGCGCACTTCGGCGCCCTCGGCGGCGAAGGCCAGGACGCCCGAAGGGACGTCCGGGTCGGTCACCACGACCTCGGCCTTGGCGAGCAGCTCCTGAGCGCGGACGGTCAGCAGACCGGCGTCACCGGGGCCCGAGCCCACGAAGGCGACACGCCCGGTGGTCTTACGCGCGGGGGTCATCTGTGCGTTCTCCTCTTGAGCGGCCGCAGTCGAGCGCGGCCCTACCTTCAACGTTCTGACTCACTGGGCGGGGCCGGACAGCGCGCCGGCCCCCAGGTCGAGCAGCTCGGCGGCCAGTGTCCGGCCGAGCTGATCGGCTTCGTGCTTCTCGGCGAGCGCGGAAGCGCGCACCATGTCGACCGCGTCCCCGTCCCCTTCGACGGCGGCGGTGCCCCGCAACGAGATCCGCTCGACGACCCGCCCTTCGGCGTCCAGGTCCTCGACGATCTCCGCCAGCGCTCCGACCGGTGCGCTGCACCCGGCTTCCAGCGCCGCGAGCAACGCCCGCTCGGCGGTCGCCACAGCACGGGTGCCTTCGTCGTCCACTGTGGACCCGAGCAGGTGCTCGATGTCCACGTCACCGGTCCGGCACTCCACCGCCAGCGCACCCTGTGCGGGTGCGGGCAGCATCTGGATCGGGTCGAGGGTCTCGGTGATCTCCTCCGCCCGGCCGATCCTGGCCAGTCCGGCACGCGCCAGGATGACGGCGTCGAGCTCTCCGTCGCTCACCTTGCGCATGCGGGTGTCGATATTGCCTCGGATCGGCACGATTTCCAAACCGAGACCGAGCGCGCGCAGCTGCGCGGTCCGCCGCGGCGAGCCGGTGCCGACGGTCGAGCCGGGCGGGAGCTCACCCAGCGTCAGCCCGTCACGGGCGATCAGCGCGTCACGCGGGTCCTCGCGGCGCGGCACGGCGGCGAGCGTGATGCCGGGCTCCGGCTTCGTCGGCAGGTCCTTGTACGAGTGCACGATGACGTCGACTTCCTCGCGCAGCAAGGCTTCGCGCAGCGCGGAAGTGAAGACGCCGACCCCGATCGTGGGAATCGGCGCGGACGACTTGTCGCCGGGGGTCGTCACGGTGACGAGCTCGACCTCGGCCCCGGTGGCACGCAGGGCGTCGGCGATGGTGCCGGTCTGCGCGAGGGCGAGATTGCTGCCGCGCGTCCCGATGCGGATGACTCTGCTCACTGGATGATCACTCGTCTTTCGGCGTTGCAGTGGGACTCGCCACGGCGGCGGGCGCCTGCGGGTCGAGGCAGAACAGCTCGCGCAGCGCGTTGGCGTAGTCGGTGTCGGCCGTCTCGGCGGCCAGCTGCTTGACCCGCACCGTCGGCGCGTGCAGCAGCTTGTCGACCACGCGGCGGACCGTGCGGCCGACCTCCTCGCGGACTCCGGGTTCGAGGTCCGGCAGGCGGTTGTCCAGCCGCAGCAGCTCGGCGTCGACCACCTCGGCCGCCCGGCGCCGCAGCGCCGTCACCGTCGGGGTGACCTCGGCGCTGCGCTGGCCGGCGAGGTACTCGCGCACCTCGTCGAGCACGATGCCGGTGGCCTTCGCGGTCTGCCGTTCGGTGGTCGGGGTGCCCGCTTCCCGCATGCGGCGCTGGATGGTTTCGAGGTCGACCACGGTGACGTCGGCCAGTGCGGCGACGTCGTGGTCGACGTCACGCGGGAGGCCGAGGTCGCAGACGACCAGCGGGCGCCCGGCACGGGCCGGGACGTGCGCGGCGGTGAAGACCGCGGCCTGCGCGCCGGTGCAGCAGACGACGACGTCCGCCTCGGCGACCGCGTCCGCGATCCCGCTCATCTGGACGGCCTTCGCGGGCACTCCCTGCTCGACGCTCGCGGCGGCGAGGCGGGCGGCCCTGGCCTCGGTGCGGTTGGCGATGGTGATCTCGCCGATCCCGGATTTGCGCAGCTGGGACGCGGTCAGCGCGCCCATCGAACCGGCACCGACGATCAGCGCGTGCTTGCCGGCGATGTCCCCGGCCGCGGCGAGCGCCTCGGAGACCACCGACGCGCCGAGCTGGTCGAGGCCGGTCTCGGTGTGGACGCGTTTGCCGACGCGCAGCGTGGTCTGGATCAGCTCGTGCAGCGTGCGGCCGACCGTGCCCGCCTCCCGCGCGGTGGCGTAGGAGGAGCGGATCTGGCCGAGGATCTGCGTCTCACCGACGACCATCGAGTCCAGCCCCGAGGTGACGGAGAACAGGTGCTCGATCGCGGCGCCCGCGTAGTGCACGTACAGCGAGTCGTAGAGGTCCGCGGGCTGCATCCCGGCCTGGCGGGCGAGCACGTCGGAGACGTCGTTGAGGCCGCCGTGGAAGGTCTCGACGACGGCGTAGACCTCGATGCGGTTGCAGGTCGAGACCAGGATCGCCTCGCTGACGTGCTCGGCCTGCTGCAGCTCGTGGAGCACCTTGGTCACGTCGGTCGCGGGGACCGCGACGCGCTCCAGGGTGCTCAGCTCGGCACTGCGGTGCGAGAGCCCGACCGCCAACACGCTCATTTCAGCGCACCACCATTCCGTTGCCGTGGCCGTTCACGCTGCCATTCTCGGCGCCTCCGGGGCCACTGTCCCCTCCGCCGTTGCCGTTAGCGGCCAGATCGGCGCGACGAGCGACGTGGAACGACAGGATCTGCAGCTCGACCGCGAGATCGACCTTGCGCACCTCGATATGTGCCGGAACCTGCAGCACGACCGGGGCGAAATTCAGGATGCACTGCACGCCACCCGCGACGAGCCGGTCGCAGACCGACTGCGCGGCGGTGGGCGGAGTGGCGATGACGCCGATGGAGATCTGCCGTTCGGCGCAGACTTTGGGGATCTCGTCGAGATGCGAGACCGGGAGGCCGCCGACCGGGACGCCGACCAGATCCGGGTCGAGGTCGAACAGCGCCTCGACCGGGAAACCGCGGCCGGGGAACCCGCCGTAGTTGGCCAGCGCGTGCCCGAGGTTACCGATCCCGACCACGGCGACCTTGTGCTTGCGGGTCAGGCCGAGGATTCGCTCGATCTGGCTGACCAGCACCTGGACGTCGTAGCCGACGCCGCGGGTGCCGTACGAGCCGAGGTAGGACAGGTCCTTGCGCAGTTTCGCGGAGTTGACGCCCGCGGCCTGCGAGAGCTCTTCGCTGGAGATCGTCGTCGCACCCTGCTCGGCCAGTCCGGAGAGGACACGGAGGTAGACGGCGAGGCGGGCGACGGCGGCTTCGGGGATCGACTTCGCGCGGACCGCTTCCGGTTCGGCGGTGGTCTCGACGGCGGGCATCTCCGCGGTGGGCGCGTTGTCGGCGTCCGGTGTCACCCGGGTGCGCCGGCCTCGTTGCGACACCACGCTTGTCCGCTCCCTCTGGTCCTGCTGACGACATGAATCGCCCGAACCTGGAAAACGGCTCTTGACCCGCCGCGCTGAGTCCGGTTCGATGCCGGGCGCTTTCGGAGGCGACGTATCTACGGTAGCCACTTGTGAACGCAGGCACAAAGTCACAGGTAGAGGGGATGACGCACCCCACAGTGCCCGGGCGCGTGGG
>Ga0307518_10000303_pt1 | contig 37260 bp, 42 predicted proteins | sample 25_EM_MG_FD_203889 | JGI IMG/M metagenome (GOLD analysis project Ga0307518, IMG submission 203889) | Populus trichocarpa ectomycorrhiza microbial communities from riparian zone in the Pacific Northwest, United States - 25_EM | ecosystem: Host-associated > Plants > Roots > Unclassified | place... | reverse complement strand
CGCATCAAGGACTACTTTGTTGAATTGCCCAAAATCCTCTTTTTGCAGTGCTTTTCCAAGCCGGAGTGAAAGCACGCAGCGGCCGACTTTCCGCACCGACTCAGAATACACCATCCCACGCATCTCAGTTGTCAATCAACTCCTCATAGCAGTGCCGAGTGGAGTTTGTACTCGGCATGTGTGACCTTGTGTGACCTTTCTGTGACCTTCTGTGACTGCCGGTTGACCATGACTGCCGGACTTGTTGTACAGCATAGTAGTACTACATCCTTGGATAACGGTTGATATCTGGAACTCAACTTTAAGTCTTGATCATGTCATCCCCCCATTCGAGTTGCCCAAGTTCGTGTTATGGGCACCCGACTGCACTGATGACGGTGCACTGGCTCGTAGGATGGCGGTCCGACCAGCGCATCTCGAGAATGCCAATAGGCTGATACAACAGGGCATCCTTCGTGGGTTCTTTTCCTCTAGTGTATCACATGTCGTGCCTTATGACCATGGTGTACCACCTCTCACGTCAGGTGTGGCTGGAGGCGTCATGACTGCCGAATCCGTTGTTGCAGCGCCTTCGGATAAGTCGTTTGTTGGGCCGTGTATGATTTACGAAGCCGAAGATCTGGGGGCCGTCCGTAAACTGGTCGAAAACGATGTCTACTACAAGACGGGTGTGGTGAGAATGGCTATGCGCTTACGCCGTCTGCAGAATGGAGCTGATAATGTCCTTAGTGGGACAAAGATAGTAGCATTCTCCCCGTCATGATGGCGACTGCTTTGCCCCCTGTACCCTCCTTATCCCCCAGAACGCATGCTTTCCAATAAGAACCGCGGGATACAGCGAATATCTCCGTTTGCTACATGTCAGTGCTCGGATGAAAAGTGTCTTGAAGTTTCAAACCCAAATATGTCCTTAACACCTTTTTCTGGACACGTATTGATTTCCAAAGAGGCGTAGATTTGAACCTTGGTTGGTATCCGCAAGTGGAACAACGATAAACTAGGAACGCCGCGGATACTTCTACACGTACGTTACACCACAACGGATAGGATAGGATGTCATCCGATTATTCACAACGCACTAGAGCTACGCTTCACAGGCAATACTTTATCAGATCCCATGGTTTGCGGGTGTATTTGCTACTGCGTGAAACAATAAGCTTGGGTGCTCCGTACTCTCCCTTGAGACACGAGCCTGGCCTGAGAACAAGTAGTTTACCACTCGGGATAATGGTATTTGATGGATAGCAATGCTCGCATGGATCAGGGGGCACGCTGCACATGCACCCCTTCCTTTACTTGCCGATTCCCAAAAGGACCATCCACGGGAAACTGTGAGCCCCGCTTGCCCTTGAAGCCGGTGCATATGTGCTTAGCGGAAATGAGTCAATCTGCGGAATACTTTCACGACTTGGCTCCGTAGCTCGAACCTTAATTTCTGCGCTGGGACTTCCATCTTCGCTCGGAATCCAATCCCTCGCGGAGATTGGCTGGGATATCATTGCTAATTTGAACGCCGTGGCTTGGGTAATCCACGCGTCGTCGCACAAAAATCATTCCGGTTTTCCGAAGGCAGGAGTCTTATTTACTATGCACAACAAAATTCAACAGCAAGGAAAGACGGTCAGCGTGTCGAATCAGCTTCCAGAGTGTTACGTAGGGTAGCCAATAAATACGAAGGCCTGCAACTTTATGAAAGAAATACAAGGGAGTCATGATCACGTACAACAATGCAAAGCGAAAAGCACACGTATAGCAGTAGTAATCTGGGGGGAAAAACCGATCATTAGTGCCACAGCTTCTCAGCTGATGAGCTCGGTGCGATCAAGAATATAGTAAGTGTTACGCCAACCAAATTAGGTCTATTATTTGCCGCATTGCTTCTCGTGCCTGGAAGCGACATCAGGTCGGCTCAGAGTCTTGTTGCACCTAGGACAAGTCGTAGTCTCGCGGAGATGGGTGCTCACGATGTGTCTCCCCATGTTCATCCGTTGCAACTGCTTGTCGCAATTGCCCCAATAGCAGCGGACGGTGTCCTTCTCGTTTCCGGTGAAGCCATGGAACTCTCGAAGGTGCTCACCCATATCCCTGTTTTTACCAGGAGCCCACCCGTTGCAACGCCCCACCCTCCACTCACAGGTGTGCGTATGTATATGAGCCGGCGACGGCGGAGTGGGGGTTGCAGCCACAGGATATGAAGGGAAGGGTATGTTCTGGTATGGCTGTGGCATTTCTTGTGGATGGACGGCAGGTTGATACGGGTCGATCGGTAGGTTTGTGGGAAGGGAAGGATCATATCCGCCGCTCGGAAAAGTCGGCCTATGGTGAGGGGGAATGGTAGGGGGAATATTCTGGGGATAGAACGGTGTACAGGTGAAGGGACCGCCAGGGACTGCATACGGTGCGAGCAAGTCATCGGAGTATATTCTAGTGTCCAGTGACTCAGACAAAAGTCAGCGGTGGGGTTGCAAGGTTGAAGTGAGACACACAGTGAACATACCGGAGCAGAGTTAACAACAGTGTTCATCGGATAATTTACGTGAGGATACTGATATGCAGGCCCGTACGATGGATGCTGGAATGGGTCGGAAGATCTGGATGACGCCATGTATACACCGGGCAGTCGAGGGAGACCTCGTTGAACGATTGCAGTCGCCAATGAAAGTCGGAGAGACGTGCTCTTTCTGAGGATAGTGATGGTTTCTGGTAGAGGGGTATTCTTTGCTGTATAAAGGTCATTACATGGCAGTGTCCCTGTGCCGCGGCCACGCACCTGCTACAAACTTGCCCCTCACTAAATCTCGCTTGGAAAATGCCTTAATGCTATAGCTAGAGCTTTGACAGTCGTTGACCGCCAATTCCAAGAGGATGTATCGTCTTTATAAGAATGAGCAATAGTTTGTCCGCGGACAAAGGCACGATCGGAAGAACCCAGTTGGTTGGGCTCCTCAAGCGACTCTGTAGTCAAGGCATCAAGAAACCTTCAATGCGATGTACGTAGTGGAGCTGTGTCTGGCCCCGCAGGTCATTTGCTGAGAAAGACAGGGTGACAGTGCCGCAAACCAGCCAAAACGGTCCACTCTGTAATTAGTTATAGGTTAAAGCCACACGAGGCAGTTGCCTCGGAGACTAATGGAACAAAAACTTTTGTGTTGCACTAATTGGGATCAGTCAGAGAAGCGAATGAGCGTTGGCAGACTGAAACCCTCACCAACGAATCTGACAGAACTAGCCAAACGTATCTGATATGATCCACGTGAAGGTAAATTACTGCTCGGGAATTCAGTGGGTCTAATTTGACCTGTATTGAGCATGAGGATAATTAGACAGAATACACACTGTTGAATATTTTCAAAGGAATTCTGGGTGGCTTCATCAAAAATGGCAGACGTGATTATTCATGCCCGCACAGCACTTCAACAGGACCCTGGTTGCGGCTATAATGGAGATCCTTAGCAAATACTTTGTAGATTTAGTTCATACACGTACCTCACACAAGGACATATTGCACCAGAGCATGGACAAGAGGAAATCAGGAGTATTGGGAATGTCCAGGGACAGGACCCTTCCGATGGGGTTGAACAGGGCCGGTATCAATGCGTAGTTGATGGCCACCGCCACTACAAAAGCTTGATCTGGCTGACAAGGGTGACCCAGGGCGACCCTAGGTACTATTCAACACTGACCAGACCGGATGGACATGTCGTGATGGACTGCCAGGTTGGCAGAATTGGCTAACCAGTCGGACTGAAGGGGAACAGCTTGACGCTGAGAAACTGCTCAGGGTCATAACGCAAAGGAGAGTAGAGCAAAAGACCAAAAATGGGCCAGAAAGCAATGTCCAATCACCGTCGACGTCAGGGTCCTTGTTCGACTTGGTGTGTATCGCGAGGGGAATTAAGTCCTCCAGCGTGCGAGGTGTTGAAGTCGACCTTGACAACGATAGAGATGTCGATCACACCACCGAAAAGAGTTATAATTGATGATGGCGGCGGCCATGGTTAACGTTCATACAGCTCCAGATCGATGGATGGAGTAGTACATGCTTTGTCTAGCTCTGGCCAAAAAAAAAGGGCTACACTAACACTTTCCGTAATTCATGTTGGCATGGCAGTCATTATGTGCTTGGGGATACTTCCGATCTATCTTGGAGCATCTGGTTGAATGTATCATCTGAAGTGGTGGAGGCGGTAGCGGACGCTTCGGGACACCTTTTCCGTGGTACCGTCATTCAATACACACTGACAGGAAACGCCCGGCCGGCCATCTGATTCATTACATGCGCCTATCGATATTGACAAACGAAAACCTCTTGCCAATGGGGATTTAGCCTCATGAATCTCCTCAGTACGGAAGTCCATGTCGATTGGTCGACAATTAGAATTTGCTTCACAAAAATGCCCGGCCGCACAGGATTTGGTGGCCGGGCATACCCTACCCATGCACTTGGACAGGAGCAAATGACCTCCCTCGGTTTCGTCAGTAGATTGTTTCAACTCTACTTCTGACAAGGAAGGCGCATTATCCCCGACTTATGGAAAGGAAAGCATGCCGATTGCCAAGTAAATCCAATCTTATTTGGAGAAGAAGGCATGACCATAATCAAGTAAAATTTCCGATCCAGCCTCTAAGTCCCGAGCTAGTTCAAGCCGTCATCATCGGCCCCAGGCATGCTATCCAAGGACCGATGTGACTCACCTGCATAAATCCCTATTCGGTGTTCCCCGTTCACGAGACGCACTACCGCATCACCAATCAATCACAGCATCTCAAGAACCTGTGATTGCTGTGAGGGACAACAATACGCACCATATGCTCTACAATTAGGTCCACTTGTCTGGTCCACACTGCCGGAGTGATTTATGAACCGTGAGGCGCTCCCAAGGTAGGAAGCATCCAAAGATAGCAGGTTGTTTAGCGCAAACGCATAGCTTCGTCCACGGTGGGCTGCAACCTCGCTGAGAAATAACAGTTAGACATTCGAAATAAAGGATGCATTGTGCAGCAACTCACCCGCGACTGTCGAAAGTAAGTTCGTATATGAGCTCACCGACATACTCTGATGAAGGATAGTAATATCACGTATGGAGCAGCCGCACAGCGAAATGCCAAGGGCAGCGCACCTGAGATAAGGTCATTTACACTAGCTGGTTCTGTCAAAAAAGCTCCAATACCCCAGCAGCTTCGTTTTACTTCTAGGCCCTGGAATTACCAACAAGCCGTTCAGCCATAACAGGGATTAGGGCACAGCTGTAAACCAAGACCTTGTGGGCGCATTTCTGGATCTGAGAATTTTTGCACGTCGTGTTCTCGTCTACTCAAAGAGTAGTGAGAGGCGATGGGCAATTGCGAACATCCTACCTCTTGAGGTGGAGATATTATTCATTGCAAAGCGGGATTGCAGACGCAAGAAAGACTTACCTGCACACACAAGTCAAACATAACTCTGGATCACATTCTATGAGAGATTCGACACATGGACATTTCTTGCTTGTGCAACAGGAACCAGAATTTCCTCTGGAACACCGACAACCGCGCCATCGGCGGGTACCTGGACAGGATAGCCATCAATGCCAAATGTTTCGCCAGCAAAATCAAGACAAAGATATCCGTCTTACACTTTGGCGGACAGTGACAACTGCGCTGGCAGTGAGATCCGCTTTGAACACATGGACAATTGTCGGCTGTGCCACAGGGGCCACTGTGACGACATGGGTCGTGACTATATGGGCTTCGTTAACTGCTAATTGATATGCCAAAAAAAGGGCCAAGGGCATACGGTGTGAACTGCAAATAGTCATCATCTATGCCGAAGTTCGTTTATTAAGATGAGGGCGAGAGAACGAGCTCTTACCGCCCGATTCCACCGCATGATGCTTGGTCTTCGCAACGCTCTGTTTCATGTGCGTTTCCACGGTGTCTGGGCATAAGAATTTTCGGTAGCAAAGGACCTGTTCCCCCTATCAGTACTAACCTGCCTACTTATGCATTGCGCAGTCACCTCACAGCAGGGCTTAAGGCACAAAACTGCAAGACCACATGGCGACAGATCTGGTGCTATTTCGAATATGACTCTGCAAGACTCTATATCATCATCGCTCCAGCAAGGCAGTTCCTGGGACGCCACTACTGAGCACGTGGAGGACATCGCACATTGATCACATACCTGGGTCTCTCCCGCGCCTAAAAAACATTGGTTTTTACACGGCAACTTAACATCGTCCAAGATTTGATGCAGCGGTTTGGGCAATTTCTTGGAAAGGGGCGTCGCGTTTAATTCCGCTATAACCCAGAAATCAGTGGTGGGATAGCATACACGGAGATCTTACCATGTACGCCACAGAGGAGTTCCACGCAGTTGAGGTTAGGGCAGAACAGGGAATTTATAGTCAGAATGCGGTGCTGAAAGTTCGAGGCCGGCGTCGGGTTCACGAATGGAAATACATAGTCTACAGGGATAGAATTTCCGCTCCACTCCAGACAGTCCCTAGCAGAGTTCAGCATTTCAAGAAGAAAAGCGTACTCAACTTACCTCCTCCGACTCACCGAGAGTAACCCAGACTCCCCTGGATGCGACGCGAGTGCCAACGGTAACGCATCACATTTCTCAATCTCTTCGTATGTCAAGGCATGCTGGGTATGCAAACGATATATGGCTTCCAAAATGATGACTTCCACTGTGACCCTGGTCTCCGTAATTGAACTTCATAGGTTTAGCCAATCACTGCAACTCACGGTCTGGATCAAATTCTTCTTGCCACGAAAACGAGCCATAGCAAAGGGTGTGGTCGATTTGGTTGAAGAGGGAATCATCAGCATACGGGATGAACGCCATAGCGTCAGGGTCGTCTCCTCTGAAAAGATTTCGTGACAATGGTGCACAAGATTCATACGGGGGATGAGGGGTGAGAACTGGGATAAGATCAATGACTTGAAGTGGTGTGGATGTTTTAGACTCAATCTCCCCGTCTGGTGAGTAGGTCGTTTGCATAGCAGCCACGGTGCACGTTCGGGCTTCATGACAACTAGCTTTCGGGAAATCAGTGGGAAGAACAGAGCACTTGAGGTGTCCGTTGGGTGGATCGAAGGGCTCTGAAGGGAATTGGAGTGTTCGTAGTGCTCTACGGGAATATGTCCAGGTCCACACAGAAAACTCTGCTTGCACCTGAGACAGCACAGACCTCACGAGGCCTGCGGTGGACGTTGCGTGGACAGAGTCGGCCTCCATGGTCGCGGTCAATGTCTCAGGCTGAACCACCCATTCCACCCATCGGGAGCAGTACTTGGCGAGTTGGTAACTTGGTAGAGTAGCAAATGCACAAAGCAATATCTCCGACTTGTCGCGCTTTGCCGTTCACTAGCGCGGGTTTCAGTCTTCTTTGTGTTCGCTTTGACCCGGCTCCTTTGTGCAACGCAAAGCCCGCTGTGGTGAGTTGGTCCACTGCGATTGCTTTGACGTGGCTGTGCTAACTTGTGTGTCAAGGCGTGGACCCACAGGGACCTACAAAAATGGAACGGCAGAACCCAGCGCCTTTTGCTGCTGTTCGACAACGACGCGTTCCTCCCGTCTCTCCTCATAGCTACGGCCTCTATCCTCACGCGTTCTACCAGCCAGAAGTATACCTCGCCGCTTTCTACACCCCATCTCCCCCCTGGCTGCCACTGTACGCGATGACAGGGCCCATCCGATCCAAGGGCGGAAAGGTCCAACCCCCACGTCCGCCCAACGCATGGATCCTCTATCGTTCTCACAAGCTGCGCGAGCTGCCCCCCGTAAAGGGCAGAGCGCAAGCCGACGTGTCCAAGCTGATCTCTGACCTGTGGAAGAAGGAAGAGGACAGCGTGAGGTTGAATTACGAACGCATGGCAGATCAGAGAAAAGCGGAACACCAACAGATGTACCCTCATTATCGCTTTCAACCCGTGAAGAAGGAGGATAAAGCGAAGCAGCGCGAGCAACAGAAGCTGGAAAAACAGCGAGCTCGTGCAGAGAGGAAGACCAGGCGTGGTGCCACACCAACCGCATCGACTACTACGACCCCGGCTCCACCCCCTCCTCCGTCCACTGAGCCAGTCATGCCACCAGTGGTGTACGCCACTCCATATGGGATGCCTCCAGGTTATACCATGATGCAGATGCCATACTATATGTCTTACACGAATAGTGAAGCGCGCTTTGGGCCCGCTGGTCCATCCCCGTCGTTGTCAGCTGCACCTTCCCCACCAGAGACGGTGAATTCTCCTTCACCTCTCTCCAAATTGGCCGAACTGCCCGGACCTTCCACGAGCAATTCCGTTCGCACATCACCCATCCCGGAGTCGCAAAGTTCATCCGCTTCACAGCCTTTACCTGCAAACACGCTATGCGTACCCCAGTCCCTACTTCCGGGAACTCAAATACCCCATCCAAATCCAGAAATCACCAATCCATTCCCGGATATGCAGGCTCAGGCAACCGAACAAATCCAGTGGCCACAGCTGCCGCACCAACAACAGCAGTCTGAACTTGCCTTGTCTAATGGAGTGTTGCCACAGTTTCCACAAGATTGGAATCATCCCACGTCCACTCAGCTACCCCTTGTTGAAGTCCCAAATCCAGAGGTAAGTTGAACACAGTTCCTTCCCTTCAAATGTCGTAATGTTTCATTTAGGATTTCTTGACCTTCGACATCGGTTTCCCACAAAATAATTGCTTTTCGGAGCTATCACAAGGCGTTGGTAATGCTTTGGAGGTGGACGGTCTTCAGGATATTTTGTCGATGTCCGGAGACGACGGCGTCTTTAGCTTAGCCGACTTTGACCCGGGCTCCCTGGTCTCACATCCCCAGGGCGAGCTTGAACTTGCGATGGGACGGCAGGCCCAAACTTATGACTACACCGGTGACCTTTTCACCAACTTTGATTTCTCGTCGTTCGACATACCTCTGGATTCAGACCCGGTGGCCAATGCGACTACCACCAACGATGCGGACGACCTCGCCTCCTTATTCCAGACATCCATTAATCCCGAGGTCGATGGGTACAACTTTGTCAAACAGCGACAACCTAGCATGTTCACTCAGGATGTAATGCAATTCCTTAACCTTGACGTCGCAGACAGTGGGCTGCAGGATACTACGGCAATGGCCTCTACTCCTTCGACAGTTACTCCGCAGCAGGTGCGCGCTCCTCCCCCACCCGTTCAGCACGCCCAGCCGATGCCCATCTTCACTCAGGTGACGAACACACCTGTTGCGGAGGGCACCGCACAATATATCCCTCCTGCAGGTGCAGTGAACTCGTCTATTCGGCGAGTCGCTGGCAGCTGGAAGCCCCCAGTCGTTATACCCGAGTCTCCGGTCGAATCACCTTCCCACCCATGGGACCTGCCCACTAGCTGAGTGAGGTAACTGACCTAAACTCTCTGGCTGGCATGCCGCTTCCCCAAAAGCACAGTAGCTCTGACTGGTTGCAGAACTCGCCATGATTTAACTTACGCTATTCGGTCTGCTTCGCTTGCATCTGTGCTATACGCTTCTTGGACTTTGTCGCTCTGCTTATGCTGTGCTCGTATCTACACGCCATTATCGACCCTGGATTACCTGCAATACCATTCTCACGGAATTTACGCTATTCGCAGCTGGGGCTCTTTTGTCACTGCACACACGTCGAATTCACTCCCCTGACCCTTGACATCACCCGTTACTCCGTTGCTTATTGTCTGGCATCTACTAAACATTGCATTATGGTTCTCATTTCCATCCCGCATTCACTCCACTGCCGCTCCATTCCTTAATTATTCTTGATGTTGTTTTTGAACCCCTTCCGCGTACACTTTACTGTACAGTTCTGTCTCGTTGATTTATGAATAAGTCATCCTCTAACAAATTAGCACTGGTATGCTAGATCAATGTTCGCTGTAGGATTAGAATAAAGATGGGAAAATATCACGAATGTATGCATATCTTAACAGTGACGTCGACCAACGTTGTCCATCAGATGCCGTCGACAGCGAAGTTCGACATGCAAAACAAGGGGGAAAAAGGAATGCGACGCCAGCAGGATTCGAACCTGCGCCCTCAAAGAGGAACAGATTTCTAATCTGTCGCCGTAACCACTTGGCTATAGCGCCTCTGAGCAGTTCTCTCTTCATAGTCGTTGTCGCCTGTCCGCGCAGTGCTCACATACCCGAGACTTGTCAGACATTCTCAGTCTCGACTGCCCCAGATGCTTTTTTGTCGACATTACCACTGCCGTTCGGTCTCCCTGGCCCGCCCGTCGGGTCGCGCATTTTCAGTGAACTCTTCCCCGCCTCACGACTCCATATTCACCTCTCCTGAATCACCATGGGATCATGTCTTTGCTGACATTGACACCGTACATCCTCTTCCCCCCGTGTCTGCTCGTGGCCCATCCCGCCTGGCCAGCCGCTCGTCGGGGAAGTCTTCCAACTTGTCATCTGACGCTTTACTCGGCCGTCCCGCCAGAGCGCGCAGGCAAGCCATGACTGCCCAGGAAATCAGTGCGTTTGACGAGATGTTCAACATGATCTTCAATGCCGTCTCTGATCGACGTGCTTCCTCCGGTTCGTCTCGTTCCTCCGACCATCCTACCCCCAGCATCGGCAGGTCCTCTTCCACCGCCCCACTAAACGATATATTTCGCACTCTCCGTCGACATTCACGTGTTCGATGGACAACTGCGTCAGACGAGGAATTGGATCGCAAAAAAGAAGAAATGGACCTCTGTGATACAGATCAGGAACTACTCGAGTGGGCCACGAGGGAAGTATTTGCCGTGCCTACAAAATCCATGGGGGATGCGGTGAAGACAATAGCGGCGACCACCGCTAGCGTCCAGTCGCCTAATGACCATGCCAAGGATAAAGGGTCCTCGACGACTACGAAAATGTCTGTGCGAAGTCTTCCTCTCCACCCCCCAACATATCCCTTCCTCCTTGCCCATCTTATGAAACTCTTCCGAACTACCTACAATAGTCCTTCCCTTTCCCTTTGCATATTCACCCACGCAGCACGCCTCTCCATCACCTCCTACGTCTTTGGATGCACCGCTCCTGTATACAACGAACTCATTCAGGCGAAATGGGAGGGCTGGGGCGACCTTGCTGGCGTTTGTGCTTCCCTGGAGGAAATGAGACTCAACGGCGTAAAAGGAGATGGTCTTACGAAGACGATCATAGAAAAGATCAGGAGAGATGTTGCAGAGGCACGCCCCTCTGAGTTGGGCGACGAGAGTGGTCTAGAGGGCGGGTCCAACAACTCGAACGCCATGGCCAGACGTCCCTGGATCGACCTCGGGGAGATCGAAGTGGTCCAATTCCTCACCCGCATCGAACACCTGACTCTCAAGGACATGCTACGCAAACCAAGGCCTTCCAAGCGTACAAAGAGGTCGTCAATTCAAGAATCCTGGAAAACCGAAATCTTAGACTCCGAAACTAAAGATGATTCTTGGGAGTTTGACAGTTGGAGTCACCCAAAGAAGGTCAAGGGTGAGGCGAGCAGAGGCGAGCGGTCAAAACTACATCAGAATTCGTCCGATTCAGACGATCGTGCGCTTCAAGATGACTGGATAGACTTGGACAGTACCAATACGGCTTATCGATAAGCATCATACCATCCCTATCTTGCAAGTACGCGGTTCCTCGCATAATGTCCACATTTTTATCACCCACCTCTTGATGAATAGCTCGAGCATTTATGTAACTTCCGGCTACTATCAGTGCGGCTTCATAGTATGTATATTATATCCAAGGAAACAGTGCGCGACGAGACGACGAGATGAATGCTAAAAACAAGGTAACAACTTCCGTGGATATATCGATGAGATGTAGAAACCTGAAAGAATGTGGTAGGTATCGGTTGCCATTGCCGCAAAGTAAATCTGAATGTCATGAGAATAGATGTAGGATGTAATAGTAAAAGAAGTTAAGATCGAGCAGGTATAGATAAAGCACTTGTAATCAATCGCGTCGCGTACACGAAAAGAACAGTCCAGGACATGGTGTCGTGACGGGTTACAGTACAACTTGAATTGTCCCCGGGTTAGATCGAGTTAGATATAGAAATCATGAGCAACGGGCCGTTTCATCGCCGATTGCGGGACTTGGAAACACGAGGTTTGGGCGAAGTCGGCGGACTTGCACCTCGCCCATGAACAGGTAGATAGTCTTCATCGACGTCATTGCACCTCAGGTGCATAAGCAGGTTGTATACGAACATCTGTTCAAATCTAACAAATTCATAACGTTAGTTAGTGCACTGCAACGATTCAGGGAGGCACTCACTGAGAGTTCGTAAACACAACCGTCATCGACTCTGAACTACACCTCAATAAATTGGGCGCCATGACAAGTGCCATATTGGCAGCCGTCATCTTCGTGTTCGCTAAAACTTTCTCCTCTAGGAAGAGCTGTAAGAAGCTCACGACAAACAACACCACTCGTCTATTGATGGTCGGCAGCTTTCGCATAAGAGTGATGCAAGCAGGCGGGTCGGGTGCTGCAGTGATGCAGTCATTGTAGAGTTCCTCAGGCACGAGTGGATCGCACAATTCACGGAGCCACAACTTAAGCAGGGAGGCAAGAACGTGGGGATCATCAACGTTCTCGAGGGTATAATACCCCCTGTCGATCCTAAGTTTGAGATCGGAAACGAGATCGCTATCTCCTGGAACACGAAAGATCCCCTCGCATTTCGTGCCACCGAGCGCAAGGATTCCGTCCGCGAGGAAGGGGAGTATGATGGGAATCTTCTCGTTGGGATAGTTCCGCTCTTGAAGCCGCATAGTCGCATCCAGTGATTCTCCAAATGTGGAAGGGTTGAAGGCAGCGTCAGCCGCAGTTTCGATTTCTGCCACAGATGGCGGTTTTCCCCTGGGTCCTCTCTTGGAGATGGCAACTAACCTCCTGAGACAGTACTTGGCCATTACATCGACACGGCCCTCCGAATGTGAAGTGTGCTGAAGCATGAAAGAACGCAGGTAGGTTTCGAAGTTCTTGGACGGCGGAAATGCAGTTAAGAGAACGCAAACTATCTGCCACCCTTTGAACACGCCCTCCGGGTTGGGATTTCCAGTCAATTGTTTCATCAACTGACAATAAATCTCGTCTCGCAGTTCCCCATGTGCAAGACCTTCGCTAATCAACCATCGTTCTTCCTCGAGCAAACTTAACGAGCCAGAGGATGGAAGGGAGCATGTTGAGCCGTTATGTACAGGTATGCCAGCAGGACGGTCGCGCTCCCGCTCGCCCATAATATGCTGGATGACCTTGAAGATTTTAACTGCATCTTGTTTTAGCGACCGGTTAAGCGTTAAGAGGGGGGAGGTAAGCGGCGCCTTTTGCCATGCCATCATCTGCGCAACGGGAACTTTGCGACGAAAGATAAATCCAGTACGGTGTGTGGAGAAGTATCGTTTGGCATACTCAGATTCGACAAATTGCTGGATATCCGAAGCAAGGTCCTGCGGGAGAACCGGGTAAGTCCTACTATAAACCCATTCAGCAAATCCATCGAAACGAGAAGTGAGGAACAAACCCTGACGTTAATGTTGCAGTTGGCGTGGCGTCTGTGGCTCGTGGTGCGACAGGGATTGGCTTCCCAGAACCTCTGTTCTTGATGGGACTCATATTCAGTGCCGCGTCTGCCATACCTCTCAGCTTGTGTGGTGACTGGACAAAATCGCACTACCTACCTTGGTTGACGACGGGCTTACTTATGACCTTGCCGTTGACTGTAGGCGGTGGTGGCGTGGAGGAGCTACGCACCATCCAAAATGCGCCATGGGATGGGCCATGAGAGCTCTTCGTTGGTGACAAGGAGAGATCGCGCCTTTCCCTTGACTTGTCCTTGGGGGGAGTCGTACTACTCGTACTCTTGCGCGGTATATCCACGACCCTAGGGGAAAGCGTAGGATGGTGCCCGTGGTCAGAAGTAGTACGTCGTTCTGACAAAGAGAGCATTTCCATGGCTGCATTAAGGCTCTGAGGAACTGGGGACTTGTATGGTATATTAGACGACGATTTTGACCGAGAACGTAGCAACGACCCGTCTTCGGTATCTGTGACAGCACCGTTGGTTACGCCCTTCTTTCTGGTGTCCAGTTTACCCGATGGAGGAGAAGAGGTCATTGATTTACGTGAGGTAGGCGTCGAAGGCTCAGTCGGATATGGCGATGCGGGGATTGGGGGTAAATGACGACCATTTACCCAGCCTCGTGAGGTATTCAACTGCCCATGTTGATCGTTGGTGAATGACCGTCTCAAGGTAGGTGAGGGTTGTTTCTTCCCGGAGCCAATGCCTGCGCCACCGGGAGAATGGTGCACCGAGGACGTTGAGGACCGTGATAACCTTGGCTCCGCATCCCCCGATCGAAGTGAAACATGCCTGTCATTCGTTTGCGATCGAGCCCTAATTCGGTATCCCGGTCGATCCAGCGCATCGTTGCTAGGGCTTGAATTTTGAGAGCTTTTCTTGCGCATGCCCGTTTGAGACAATCGTCGACCCAGGGCGGTTTGCTGGAGTAAAAAACGCAACTTTGGTCAGCTTGTCGTGTGGTGTAAAGCATTGTAAAGTTACTTGGATGATGGTCAGAGGGATAACGAATCCTTCTGGGCGTTCCCAAACCGTTTCGCCCGTTTTCGTCTGATAGTAGTAGGGTATCCCACCTCGGGATTCATCACTGAGCTCCCACCATTCACCCTGTTCAGCCGGAGGCAAACTGGAATGTTAAAGTGAGCTGGAGGAGATCAGGGATTTCAAATTCTGACATCACACTTACACAAATGTCCCCACCGGCGGGTCCCAGCTAACTTGGCCCGTTGCAGGACATGCAAAGAACGTGGCGTTAGTCTTTAGACACTCTCAGCTTCTTCAACACCAGAACATGAACGGATACTACACACCTGTGGGTCCACAAGTGTCACCCAAAAATTTGCTCCCCACGTCGTTTTGTCGGGTTCCGCGGAAGAATCGAACGTTCCTGAGGGCCGTGGACTGCGTATTGGTTCCCCATTAACATTCACCTGCGGCACCATTGGAGGGTCAGAAGCTCCATTTATCTTGATTGGGCTTGAATTATTGGCTCCAGGTTCGGGCAGTGACGGTGAGGGGAATGTAGGCGCAGAAAGTTGAGTGTTCTGATCGATGGCGCCATCCGCGACAGCTGTGGCCATCCTCTAATGATCTGGTCTCGTACGATGTTGAAAGTATGGGGGGAGGAGGCGAGGCAAAGTATTCGTATCGTTCTTAGAGTGAAAATATACTACAAAGGCCCCTTGGTTGTGGTGGTTGGATGGGGCCTCTATGGGGTGTTGACAAAATATGTGGCTTGGGATTGAAGCTTGGACTGTCCCTTGAATTGAAGTGGGCAAGCAAAGTCGTAATCGCTTACCTTCGACCTAGACCAGTCCATAATAACACTAACCAAAAGGTAGTCTGACATTGTCAACCATGTGTCCTTCCTCTCCTTTTCACCTCACCAGGTGCCTTTAGGTTCCGTCACTGTCCCAGGAACTGAAGGCTACGGAGCCCTTTGTATCCAAGGTGATGCCCCCACTATGTTCTGAGAGTGGTCGAACTAACGCTTGCCATTCCTTTCTTTCCTCACGGCTGCTCACATGGCAGACGAGACTCTCAGGAGTGGGTTTTGACCGCATCGCTGGCAAGGAAATGACAATGGCACTAATTAAGGGTCGAGCTTCTTGGTTGTTAACCCCGAATGCCCTTCGCATTCTTCACAAATTCCTTCAAGATAGACTCATCCACTTCGTCCCCTTCCTGTGATTTCTCGAGACGCTGATATAGCTTTGATAACTGTCTCCTTCCTCCTCCCCAACGAAACGATATGCTTTCGGGGGCATTGGGGTAGAGTCCTTGTCAAATTCGTTCAACGTTGTGCGCCGGTAGTGACTCGCGTGATTTGTTCCTTGTTATAACTCACCGAGGATCATGGCAACAAACACTCGAATGGTACCTTTGACGATTCCCTGTTCAAGCGCAATGCATTCCACTGGATATGAACAGCCAATAAACCCCCACTCAGTGACATCTTTCATGCACTACTTGGAGAGCGACGTGAACTCGTCCAGAAGACGATCGTTCCTTAACTCCGTAGAAACGTAAAAGGTAGGGTTGTATTTATCCTTTGGTGACAATCTGATGATACTTGCATCTATGAACTTGAAACCCGTGCCAGCAAATGTTTCCACGACCTGCGTCGCGGTCCTCGGACTGATAGCGTTACAGTCCACGAACACGCGAGACGGAAGGTAATCGACATTTCCTTGGTGACGAGCAACCGGAGGAGGGAGGATGCATAAAATCCAGTTTGCTTGCGCTATCATATTAACCAAGGGAAGATGTATCATTCCCGCTTCCTTGGCCGTTCGACGGGTGGCCTCTGATCGTTCATCCAAGTCGGCGTAGACTTGGCATCCTGCGCGCGTCGATTTCGCAGCCAGACCCCGTTTCTCCAGCTGCCAGAAACCGATGAAGATGCCATGGAAGTGGTTAAGATAGATAAGATGCGTGTACGGCGATCAATTCACCCGCGTTAAACATGCTTTACTTAGTCATTCATCTTTGTGCTCGGCTAACCATTTCTCCTAGCAATTGCAAGCGTCGGGGTTGAGAGCCAAGTGGGGGTATAATTCCAGTGATGAGTCGAGTAGTTAACGATGTCAATGGTGGATTGACAGAGTACAGACAACAAATACGTGGGGTTGATGCGGGGCCCTGATATCGCGTGGGGGATCTCTGAACTGAACTGCGCCCGCCTTACCATTCCCCGCGAGAAAAGATAACCAAGGGCTGTGGCGATCTTGCGGGCAGGCGACGAGATTCCGCGACCGTCCAGAGTCAGATAGCAAGGCCTCGACCACAGCGAGAGCGAGGAGCAGTACCGCCACTCGTGAACGCCGACACCGAGCCAGACAGTGAGACCATGAGTTTGTGACTGATTGGAAGAGCTGGTCTGGGGACACGTGTGGTGTTTCGAGACCTGTGGCAGGGATTCCGAGGCACCGCGAAACGTTTTGTGGAGAAATGGCTGGGCTGCTGGCCAGCTGGTGGTTGGCGGGCCGTGGACACGCTGGACGCGGGACGCTGATCGAAGAGACGCAGGGCCTGCAATGGACTGTCTGCAGCGGATGTGGTTGGGATCTTCAACTTGGAGCTTCTGTTGATCTCTCGGCGAGTTTACGTCAGCCACACACCCACTCCTAATGTCCGACCGAGTCCCGTCCTATGTCGTTCGTTCATTCACATTCTCACAAAGGTCATAGGCAGACACCTGCTAACGTTCTTTGACTCGCTTCACAAGGTGCGTCCCCATTCCGCGTTTTTCTTGACTCTCACGCATCATACCGGGATCTCAGGACTCGCCAGCGAAGCACCCCATATTCATCACCATGCACATGTTCTTCAAGTACGTCAACTCTGCTCCAATCAAGTCTTTTGTACGACATTACACAGGTCAGTTCCCACCAGGCAGGGTATTTCGCCATCCCGTCATTGAGCTTCTCACAACAATTCCGGCTCGTCCAGTGCACAAACCTCTCTCGCCACTGGCTTTTGCCTTCGACATTGTCCGTTAAGGGTCCTTATGTTTCCTCTTTGTCTCACGCTCATTTTCAGGACGGAGTCCTCGTTCGTGGCATGCATGCATTACCAGCCGCAAAGCGTGCACTGGCGATCCTTGATGGAAACAATGAATTTGGCATGTATGTTTTCCGTCTCACCCCCAATTCCTTTCACCCCATTCATGTTAGTACCGCTCCTCAGAAAGATACCTTATATCCTAGTATGACACGCTGTGCACCCTCTTTGATCAAACTCAATCTTCCCTCAGTTGACCAATGGCGGTGGCGTGAGCGAAGCAGCACGATGCAAGAATCTTAGTGAGCGACTTGGTGTCCAGGTTAGGTCGCGGTCATTCCTATCTAAGTATAATGATCTAATCACACAAAATCGCATCAGATCAAGGTTGACCAGTACATTCAAGCGCATACTGTGGTACAGTCCCTTGCACACCAGTACGTTGATATCCCGGTTTTAGTGCTCGGTGGCAGAGGTGACACCCTCCGTAAAGTGGCTGAAGGGTAATAGTTGACACTGTTATGATGCCGTTAGGCTAATGTGATATTTTTGCGGCTCTCAGCTACGGTTTCAAGCGAGTTTACAACACGCTGGACGTGCTTGCATGGAACCCCTCGTATGTCGTCGTGTGCCTGTCTTATGTATGCCTCTCACAGCGGCACAGTGTTTGGCCCTTTCATGATCTTACGGTGGAGGAGCGGGCATCAATCAAGGTTAGGCTCACTCTTGCGCTCCGATCAATACTTGCAGCCAACACACCTTTATGTGCCACTCAGAACGCAGATTTCTCCAAAATTCTCATCGCCGCAATCTTCGTCTTTCACGATCCTCGGAATTGGGCCCTAGATATCCAGGTAATGTGTGATGTGATACAATCGGGCGGCATCGTTGGGGGACCCTATGTGTCAAAATGCGCGCGAAAGCCTGTCGACTTGGTCTTCTGCAACCCGGACCTTGTATGGAGATCAGATTTCGAGCACCCTCGTATGGGTCAAGGTACCTTCAAAGAAGCCTTCCAGGCCGTTTTCAAGGTAAAACGCTGCGGCAACGCTCCTACTAGTCAATGACCAGAACTTCGTAGGCCTTGACGGGCGCAATATACCCATGTGTTCAGTTTGGAAAGCCAACTGAGGCTACTTACACGTTCGCAGCTAAAATTCTAAGTCGTCACGCTGGAGGAGATTCCGTACCAAAAGTGTTCGTCTAAATTTAAGATTCTTGCATTAGATACTCACAATTGCATATTCGACTTACCAGATACATGGTCGGGGGTGAGTCGTAGTCCCACTGACGGGAAATTATCCTGTACATTTTGCTGATTGGTTGCGTAGATAACCCCGAATCTGACATCGCAGGTGCAAACGCTGCGGGGTGGAAATCTATCTTGGTTCATACCGGTGTTTACAACCCACAACACGGGCCGCCGAAGCACAAACCAACACATGAAACTGAAGATGTAGAACAAGCGGTTTTGTGGGCTCTAGAGCAGGAGTTACGGTCATGAGGAGGCGGGGAGGCCCATCACTGTTTAATTGCTGTGATGTTGTGAGATCGAATGTTGGATTTTGACAAGACTTGGATATCTTGGACGTAACCGAGGGAAATGTTGTCAAGTTGTCATGAAGTCCGTTCACCTGTTGAAACAGCCTAGGTTACTTACTTAACCTGTGCGAGTTGTCGATCAACGTGCCCAAACTGAACGGTTCGACTCTTGCAGGGCTCCCCTACACGCGGGACAGGACCCCGATCAGTTCTAGGCAGTTAATGAACCGCCCAACCCGGTCACAGCTTCGGTGGTCTTGCACGTTCAAGGTGGCAAGGCAAAAAAAAAGTCTTGTGCGACAAATTTCCTCCAAACTGGCTCCGATCACTCCTATCGAAAAGCTTATCTTTACCTTTCTAGGAATGCAAATGTGATTTTAGGTTAATTGCCTGCAAAATAAGACGTTAGCTGTCGCAGTGTCACATCGGAGTGAAAGGAGATTGACATTGCCATGTATAAAGCGCTTTGGTTTGAAATATGGGCTGTTAGCTGACTTCCGTGCTCTCGACCTCTCTCAGCCTGCCAACATCCACCATGGCCTATGGTGCACTGGCTGCTCGTCATTCCTTAGACCCAGGTAGCTCCTCTGCCCTATCACAGCGCTCCGCTGTCGTCGAATATCGCAAGGATGGGACGGTATCCAAGATGCGGTCTCACAAGGGGAACATTCCGATACTCCCGCAGACAAAGCTTTGCCCTCACTGTCCAGCCAAGTTCACCCGCACAACACACCTTAACCGGCATCTCCGGACCCGTAAGTTCGTATGCTCTAGTTAACGGGCCACCAACTTACCTGCCTTTCATCGACCACTAGACACGGGGGAGAGACTTCATCGTTGCGATGTGCGCCAGAAAAAAATTATTTTCCGATATATGTCTAACACACCCATATCAGACTTGTGAAGCGCAGTTCACGCGCAGCGACCTATTGACGAGACATAAGAAAACATGCGGAGACCCGTGAGTCTTTTGTAAAGCACTTCTTCCCGTTTTTCTCTTATGGCGATTCTAGATCCCATGCCAACCGCACGAGGCGGCGGTCTTGTCAGGCCTGTGCTAACTCCAAAGTAAAGTGTGATTTACAGCAGCCATGCAGCAAGTGCCAGGCACGTGGCAAGGAATGCATTTTTGTCATTCGTCCACCCAAGTCCTCTACGACTGCGAAGGCTACTGCCACAGCGGCTGCTGTACCTGAACATAGCGCGGACCCGGTAGACCACCTGGTCTCGAAGCTGTCCACACCGCCGACCTCGTTTCCTGTCATTTCCCCTGTTGCAGCACGCGCCACAGCGGATGCCAGCGTTCCGCCGGATCATCTGGGCCAGAGTTCTTATGATTGGAACGCGTCAGTGGCTGATCAAATGGAGAACCGGCCCGAGGAGCTTAGCTTCTCCAGTGATGGACCTTCCCCTTCGCCATCTGAAGCGATATCATCGACAAGCGACGCCTGTCCTCCCAACTCTCACTCAGAGCCTGTACACCATCAAATTAACGCATTCTACTCTAACGAGGTCTTCGAACCGTTTTTCCCTAATATTATCCCTGGATATAATGCTGTATCTGTCGATCACGATAATTCACGCAACCAAACGTGCGCACCCAATACGCCACTAATTTCGTCATCCGCAGAGGATGCCTTTCAGCTTTCATCTCAATCCATGGGAGCCCAACAACGCTCTCAGCACCCTGAGACCTTGTTCTATTCATCATCTAGTCAACAAGTCTTTCCTTCTGCAGAACACACGCAACGCTCGTATTACACAGAAGATAATTATATACCTCAACATACGGCCTCCGTAGACGTTCGCTACCAGGCTTTCGCGGAGCAACAGCATTACCGTAAGTAGACCTGCAAGGACCGTAGCTGTCAATTAATACAGTTCACTGATTTTTACATTTTTTTTTCTTGACAGGTCTTGTTGATCCAACTGCTTATGTTCGGAACCGGGTCAAAACTGCCAGTCCCTACAGCGCCAGTGGGGGAATGTGGCGTGCCTCATGTGAAGGGTTGACCAAAACTCAACTTCACTATCTTTACCCTCCTAAAAGTGCAGGTGATGCCTTTTGTACGTATTTTTCAAGAATGTGGCGTTGGTTTCGCAGCTGACCCTGAGCAGGCGAAAAGCCATACCGCTACCCAACGGGAAGCCCTTTGCGGGTAGGTAGTGATTCCACGAATCGCTGGTCGTTGCCATTGGACACGGCACGAGTAGCAATTTCCGACCTCTCTCCGCGTGATGCTGAGAGTGGTAAGTTTCATTATACGAGCCTCAATTCACAGTGTTTACTACCACCATGTCTCTAGACGCACAAACATACCGTTCTCATCTGTCGGAAGGTTTGACTGATGCTGTTCGATGGAACGGATCTAACGCTATGCGACGTCAAGTAGCAAGTACGGATTTCGCGTAAATCGTAGGCGAGTGGTTATTTGGTTTACACGAACTTATGCTCAGCTACTGTACCTTCGCGTCGTGTACAGGCGATGCATTTGCTATGTCACATCTCATATGGGGCACACCTTGTGGAGCAACAATGGTCTACAAAATAGTTTATGAAGAGCTATGATCATCCGTTATGGAGCAGCGCCGTTTAGTTTGTCACTCAGTGAGTATGCTTGAGAAACATGGAAGAATGATGGTTGGTTGCGGTGTAATCTCCTTACTGCATATGCATATATAATCATGTCATAGTCCTTGGTCACAAACTCGCGATGATCATAATTGACCTCCTTCATGCACCTCAGTTTGCATTTCAATTCTAGCTTCAGTTCCATTCAGATCGTCGGAATAACAAGCCGGAAACGAGGCAACCTTCAATGAATAACATGCAGCTACTTCAATCCCGTGTACTATTATTTCTCATCAGCCATGCATGCCTATCAAAATGGATGGATTCGTTCCCATGGCATGATACGAAGAGGATAAATTCTGAGTCATAGGAGTGTTTGCCATGGTACAATACGGCAACTCGAAGACTCGTATTTTGGACTGATAGCTATCCTAGACACTGGAGAGCCTCGCGAGGGATGACTCCTGATCGGTAACAATATGAATATTTTTTTCTTTCTCAGTGCGAACCCTACGAAGTTGGATATCGGATACTGTGTTTACGTGCCCTCGAGCCAGGGGGAGGGGGGGTGCAGCGTAGACTCCTGGTGATTAATTTTTTTTCATACGACAGGAGGTATTTACTGGGCCCTTCAGAACTAAATTTGAGCCTCCAGGTACGCCGCTGGTATGTTGTCCACACAGGTGCAGGTTGTGGCAGGGGCGCAGATTACTTAAGCACGATCCACGATGACTTCTTCTTTTGGTTCATTGGTCGGGGCACATTTGAAATGAGATCTCACCAGTCATGCTCCCGCTGCCGGCTCTGACCTCTGCAGCGTCATCCACTGGGAGGCGCGGAATTTACTCGCAAGAAAGGCGTCACCTCTCTCTGTCGCCTTTCAGCCCTCAGGGGACACTGCGCCATCTTCGTACGCGCTCGAGACTAACTAACCTTGGTGTCTTGCTCCTGGCTTCGTTTGCCTGCGTATCCTTTATTTATAACCTTTCATTCGAGCTTTCCTCGCCGTTTTACGATGCACATTTCAATTATTCTACGCCATCCAGCATCCTTACTACGATAGAACGCAATGAGACACTGACGAGCCTTAACCATCTCATCATTGTTCCGGGCCATGCCATATGGACCGGTATTAGGCCAGAACATGTTTTGGACGAGGAGTTTTGGACTCTTGAAGACTACCAGAAGGGAGGCGGTCGAATATCGGCTTTTATGGACCACATCAAGCAAGGGTATTTTCCAGTTCCTAGATCGCGTTCATCTGTCGCTCAGGCGCACCCTTACTAGGACATCACTTGCATTGGAAGACGAGAACTCTTTGCTAGTATTCAGTGGGTGAGAAAGTTGTTGTTCCAGCATTGTCATTCGTTGACCTTCTCTCCAGCGGACAGACTAGACTGCTTTCGACGACCACCGAAGCAGAGTCATACTTGCGACTGGCTTTGAGTCTTGATTTATTCGGAAGCCATCATTCTCATTCTTCCGCCCTCTCGCCTTTTCCACGAGCAACTACTGAGACGTATGCTCTTGATTCATTCCAAAATCTGCTTTTTTCCCTTGCGCGATTTCGTGAGGTTACCTCTCGATATCCTTCTCAGATAACCGTTATCGGCTATGAGATGAAACGGCAACGTTTTGAAAGACTTCACCGAGCCGCTGTCAAGTTTCCTGCACAGTCTTTCCAATACATCGGTCTAGAACCTCTTGCGAGCGAAAAGGAGTCTGCGAAAGCTCGAGACGGCGAGGTGAGTGCACGACCATATAAGCACATACAATTGTCTGATTTTCTAATCGTTTCGTCCATATCGATCCTTAGTTTCATAACGGTTACAAACCGTACACTATCGACCTGTATGGTTGCCACGACTTCCTTCTCGCTAAGCGACGGGCAAGAAATTTATTCCTACGCTTTCACCCGTATCACTCATCCGCACCAGAGCTGCGTGGGCTCTTGGATTGGTGTCCCAGTGACCCTAGGGAGCTATTCCGTGGTCCCTTGCCGTGGGAAACATCAGAGTGAAAGCAATTAACCCGACCCTTGTACCGCCTGACCCTCGCATTTAGATAGTGTCTCGTTCTTTGAACGTAATCCAGTGTGCATTGTGCAAAGACTTGCTGTATTCCGCATGGCGCATTCCACGTGGGAGGACTATTTATCTGAGTCTTCATCACACTACAACATGGCCTAATTTAGGTAAAGCTACATATGAGGCGTCCTCCCCGAGACTAAGCGGGCGGTATGGTTTTGTCGTCATTGCCGCCGAGGGGCTGCGACGGACACGACTGGTTTCTCATCCCAGTACCTGGACCATTATTTCGCCATTCGCGACCTGGGCCTTGCAGTATGACACTCCATTTCTCGGAATCTGAAGGCGAACACCTCCACGAGGCGGCCTATAAGCTGCCGATTGGAATCTCCCTTGAGCGCTCAGCGCTGAGAGGCTTTTCAGAGATTTCTGGTGGTCTCAGAATCCGCAAGCCACCAACATATAAGTGCATATGTTGATCGCCGTCCTCTACTTTCTGATTTACCAGTAACGCTTGGGACATCGACCATTAACTAGGGAAGACTCAACTCGTAGCCGGAGACGATGGTGTGGTGAGCTTCGGTGAGCTTCTAATGAGGAAAGGTTAATACCGGCTAAGTTGATATGCTCGAGTGTGGATAGCAGTTGAAAGTTCACCGTGTGTAGGACCTCCTTCAACTCATTTACATACTATGCAATGCAGGCCACTGAGACTTGGATCACAAATTGCACAGTTTTTCCTCGCAGGTGTGTTTGTACGGCATTCCATTTTGTGTGTTGCTCGAAACTAATAATGACAGCCATGAAATCATGCTCAGTGAGCTAGACTTCTCCTATTCTGGCAGCGGCCAACATGCATGGGGGGAAGCCGAGATATCAACTCGTTTCGACTTCCGGCGTCATGGAAAGGTATTATTTAATTGTCCGGACTCTTATCCTTTGGGTATGACTTTCTCCTTCTTCTGACCGCGGTGGATGCCACCATGGATAAAGGGGTGGAGACTAATTGCTACGACCTGGTGCGCGATCAAGGGAATCCACCGTCCAGGAATGGGCATAACGTTGGCCTTCCCCCTCTTCTCGATTAAATTCCGTTTCCCCAACCCCTCGTTAGTGTTGCCGCGAACCGGACCAAACCTGACCGGACTCAAAAGTTCGTTTGACTTCGTTTTTCCGAACTCGAACGAGTTGAGGACAAACGAAGTCGGCTGTTGAGCTCAACCAATCACAGCTTAGACGGTTTCGCGTAGGGATTCTATGCAAATGCTGACCTGATCAACAATATTGTAGTACTAGTAACCCAATTTGTTTTAGTTTGTATGTCAACTCGTTGTGGTTAGTTTTACCGAACTCCACCGAACTCCATCACTTTCGAACCAGATTCGAACTCACTTCGAATTTAGTCTGGTTCGGCGGCAACACTACCCCTCGTCATCAGTTTCTCCCCTGGGGCCCTTAGGCCGGACGGTCACTCTTCGCGCGGGCAGTACTTCTTTTTACACAACAACTCCACGGAATGGCACGCCACACGGATGGAATCCATTCCCCTGGTTCTAGTTATTAATTCCTGAATTCCCTGACACATATCCAAGGGGCGAAGTCATCGCTGAAAGCGTGTAATGAGCTGTTCTATGACAAGGCTACGGAAATGAATGAGGAAGTCATTGTGATGCCTAGCATTGATACAAATCATGCCCATGGCCAGCATTGGGATGTGGTAAATCACGCGGATGTGGCAGGGAATGCCAGCAATGGCCTCTCTTCGTTTGCAGACTGAGGGAAAAATAAGTTTGCTTGAAATCGTGGTTTCCGTCCTTCCGTGAGGCATACAGTGTTGACAGCAACTTGGGTTACTGGGCCGGCCACAAACCCTGTCGGAGCTTTGAATCAATAAAACATTTATCCTTGTGGTGAAGAATGCTATCCATATACTGCGGAACAACGTGGATCCCACACCAGTATGCGGCTCCCCCGGATCACTAATCCCAAACTGGTAAGTTATCATCCAGCTCATTGTAGTGTGTACCCAAGCGGTTATCAAGTTCATACCGGTCAACCGGGACTGTACTCTGCAGTGAATACGGGGAAGGGCGGATTTGATCGTGCAAAGTGGTGACGTCTATCCATGAACATATGCAAGTGACGGAGTCCCCTTAATCGGATCCGAAAGCACTGCATTCGCCTCTGAATTACGCTCGAAGTACCCGTAAGGTGAGCAAACCTGCAATACTGCCTGAACGTTGCTCAATACACAATGTGGGCTGTTCTCGATGAAGATAATCATTGCTCGTCATTGAGAAGTTAGTGCAAAGGATATGTGGTTAGATAGCTTGCTGACGATGAAAGGGTCAGCTTGTTCTCGGCGAAGCCGGCTGTTGATTGGCAATCAAGATAGAAGAGAAGTATGCAGGTCTAAACGCAAGTTCTCTGGGTACGGGGAGCGAGAATTTGACGATTATTAATATGTACTTGATAAAAGCCCTCCAGGACGACCAATGACCAAATCCCGATGGCCTCATCAGCTATCGACATAACATCTGAATGAATCAAAACATACGTACCTATCGAATTTCTTTAGGCAGACCCCAAAAGTCGAGGTCGCTCCTTCTATACTAGGCGAAGGATTACTTTGCCTGCCCTCGCGGCCTCTGAAGTGAATTGTATGAGTGACAGCCACAATGGGGCCTTACCTCCTCTCAAATCCCATATAAACACTCTGCAGGGGGACATGTCAGATTATCGAAGTACCTACCTACTTGATCGTCGACCCATTTCGGGGAGAGATAGGGAAGGAGTAGGTCCTCAAGAACCCGAAGGAGCCTCAGTATCACCAGGGGATTCCAAACCCCACAATGATCGGGGCCAAACCTCTAAGGTAAGGTAGATAGTGACTTCTATCATTGTATCCATGGAAGGTTTCTTTGTGGCGTTACAGAAGTTGCCCACAATGAAACCTGATTCCAGGGTGCAGGGCGTGGTGGTCCCAAACGGATTGGCCACGCTCTTCACATTGACATTGTCGGTGCGTATGTATACGGCCACACCCCTTAGTTGTGCATTAGGGTAAAGGGGACTAGGACACACAATAAGATCTCACCCAGTTCGATAGATCCTGCGATAGTGGCAGAAACCACATACTGCTTGCCACTGCCTCTTCGATGGGTTACAGCATCTCGTTTGCCATGAGGCGCCCCAGTGGAGCAACTTGACTGATCAAAATGTATGCATTCTCATCTTGTTCTCAGCAGCAAGTTCGGGCGTAGGGAGGTACCTACGGAGGTTTTACCCAATCGAGCAACGTTCACGGACAGCTACGAACATGAGTAGGACCCAGCCACTGCTTTTATGTAGTCTGAAACGGACTGACTGGAACAATATCATCTCTCCGGGACCGCCAATTGACTAGAAGTATCCTGTATCAACAGCTTAGCTATACAGAATACATCCATCAGACTTTTCAAACCCACAGGACACGTAGTATCTGAAACAACACCCACGGAATACAGTCCGGTACCTTAACAAGCGAACCTAGCGGGTATATTATACTATGTGAGTCACAAGAGCCCAAGTAGAAAGTCAATTGTTCTGTACAGAAACAAAAACCAGAGTTCATAGTAGGGGTTCCTCTGTCCAAGTATGCTACGCATCCTTTGAAAGTTCTTTGTGAGGCCAGACAAGTGTCCAGAGCTAGAGAAGTGTCTTCCATCCCGCGTCGCGGCACTTTTTCACGAGTCGCTTCACTTCTTGGGACCTTGCGCGGGTAGTCACAAGAAGAGTGTCTGGCATGTCAACAATGACCAGATCATCGACACCCAGGCAAGCAATGAGGCGTCCTGATCCAGGAACAACGATCCCGCCAGCGACTTGCTCTGTGAGGACTAGAAAGCATTCCTATGAGGTGCAGCCTTGCTCGAACCCAGCATTGAAAACTTACCCAGGCTACCATCACCCAGAACACGGGGCTGATTGGCTTCTGCCGGAAGAAGTTCTGCAAGAGAAGAAAAGTCACCAACGTCATCCCAACCTATATTCACCGCATCTTAATCAATAGCGCATTATATCATAAATGGCAATGAACGCACCAAACGTGGCAGGGACAACAGCAACCTTTCCCTCAGCAGCAGCAGGCTCAGCTACAGCATTATCGATCGGAATTTTCTCAAGACCTGGCCAGACCTTCTCAAAGACTGCCTGGCGCTGGATCTCATCATCCCAAGCTTCTGCAATCTTGAGTAGGCCAGCGCAGAGATCAGGTTTGTAGTCGTTCAACAGGTTCAAGAGAACGTTGGCTTTTGTAACGAACATTCCGGCATTCCAACGGTAGTTTCCCGTGCCAATGTAAGCAGCAGCTGTACGAGCATCAGGCTTTTCCTTGAAACTTGACACGAGCCTCGCGTTAGGTGCTTCTTTCATGCCCAGCTTGTCACCCAGACGAATATAACCAAATCCAGTCGAAGGATGAGACGGTGCGATGCCAATTGTGACAAGATAATCCTTCTTGGCCACTTCGACTGCCTCTGCAACAGCAGAGAGGAATGCGTCGTCCCCAGAAATCATGTGGTCAGCGGCAAATGAGCCAATAATTGCAGCGGGGTCTCGCTTCTGCAAAACGGCGGCAGCGAGACCAATAGCGGCCATAGAATCTTTTGGACCAGGTTCACAGAACAAATTATCAGGATGGAGATCAGGTAGCTGATCTCGGATGGACTTGACGTGTCCGGGGCCAGCCACAACGGTGGTGCGTGAGGGGGAGGAAAGTGGTAACAATCGATCCCAAGTCGCCTGAATGAGCGATCTTCCTTTAAGAGTGAGATCAAGGAGGAATTTTGGGTGCTCTTCCCTTGACAGTGGCCAAAGCCGTGTGCCAGCGCCTCCGGCAGGTATGACTACATAGAAACCGGGTATGTCTCTGTAAGAGCAAGGGAAAGGTGTCAACGCGTTGTCCCCTAACGGTGAAGGCGATGGGACATGGAGGGCGGGCGGAACTTGGAAAACAGGAGGTATGTGCTGAGGGGAGAGGAAGGGTGACTTAGCCCTCAATTGAGGACTCCCAGGAACTGGGGTGGCAAAACCTGACGTTCCCTGGACGCGACCATTGGTATAGCCTACACTGCCGTTCTGTATTCACGATGCAGGTTGAGAAAGGTGGGTTATATTTGAGTGGAACGGACCTGCAAACCCTCGCGAATCTGACGCTCTAGGCTGGCATTTGCTTGCCTCAGGTCTGCACATTCATGTCGCAGCTCCGCAATCTCTGCTTGCTGTAGCCAAGTCGTCAGACATAGAACACGTGGTCGAGAAGTGCCTACAGATTTTTGAACAGCTCCAAGGATTTGTGCGAACATGGCCTCAACAGAGGGACCGCTGTCCAGGGTGCCAAGTGGAGATGACATAGTAGTCAGAGGTCAAGAGTAATAACTGTGTCGGAGGTCGACTTCAAGGAGTGTGTATATGGTTTGCAAACGTGTACTGTGCGTGCAATGGATGTCCGAATGAATTTCAATGTCTAATTCGGCTGCCAGCTTTGTATTTGATAAACACAATGATCACACCAGACTAGGTAGCCAATGATCTGAAAGACGTCCAATTCCCTGTGTTGAAGCACACGGTGTGCAACAGCAAAACGATAACTTAAACTAGTCATAATTGCGGAAACAAAATAGTGGCAAAAGGCGGTCATCTGATGCCGACTGACAAGTTCTGTCGTCTGAAAGGAATGCACGTGCGATTTGAATTTATTCAGTGTCTTCCACTACTCATCATCACTTCCGAACTCCAAAGCTTGATACTTGCGTGCTTTCTTGTGGGGGTTGGCAAGAGAATTCCCTTTGGGGGCCCGAGAAACAGCCGGAAATTCTGTCAGGAGAGACGTTGAACTGATGAGTATGGGGCCAAAAGTAGAGGCTCACTCGAGCCCGATTCAGCTGGCGGGGATTTGCTCTTCGCCTTTTGGGCCTTAGTCTGTGCAAGTTCGGCTTCCAGAGCCTGGATTTTCTGTTGAGCCTCAGCAGGCAACGAGGGAACGTCAGCCACGGGGAACTTTTTCGTATCCTTTTTGGTCGGAGATGAATGCACTGTTGCTACTGATAATTTCAAGATACTCTTGGTCTAATATGATAGTCATACGCACAAGTGTTAGCACGAGACGAGTTTTGGACAGTAACAGAGGGAAATATTGGAGGATTTAATCGACAATTGCGAGGTTGCGCTTGGAGGGCGATCTCGATCAACGGTCACCAAGGATCGTGATTGCAAAGCAACCAAAGGCCTTACTTCACTCAGGAGCGCAGTTGCATAAGCAGCCGCCTCTGTGGGTGACAGCTCTGCCATAGGGATGTGCAGAGGCTTCTTCGACGTAGGCCCAAGAGTGAGCTGAATAAGTTGGTAGCAATCAGAGGATCCAATAGCAAAGGGAGGGGAATCACGTTTATGTTTGCTCCTTTCTCGGGACTCCAGTTACCAATGATGAGCTCTCCCTTTTCGAACGTTTCTGATAGCTTCTGGGCAAAACTGTCGAGTACTTGTGAGCTTGCGTTCTTACCCTATGCAGTAATACTGGTCAGCGCATAATTCTTGGAAATGGGGAAAGACAAGCCGAACAACAATATGCAGGATATCTTGCGCAGACCACGACCCTCGCCACCATCTTCCAGCAGGACCCTTGAGGGCGAGGTGTATCGTCCAGGCTGACTCAATGACATGGGACAGCACGACAAACCGGTCAAACCCCTGGTATACGATTTGTATCAATTCGTCGAGTCTGCTGAAATGCGAGAATACATCCATTATTGTTGGAGTCGGACAGAACTATGTAAGTAGTACAACTTGGGAAGAACTGCTTCAAACTGATTGTTATTCAGCACCGCCACCCATTACCTGATATTTAAAATTAGTACTCCGTGACCATTTTCTTGGCACCACACGTCGTAGCACTTCTTTTTGCTTGTAGCGGTATAAAAGTTCAGAACTCTCTCTCTCCCTCTCCTCACCGTGTCATTCAGCGCGATCGATTGCAATGCATAAAACCAACTAGCTCTTTATTATTATGGCCTTGGCCCAACGTTTGTTGGGCAAGGTGCATGTTAACACTATCAATGAAAACAGTTAAAACGGCGTTCACAGTAGTTCCAGTGCATCATCAAGAATATTTCTGAAACTGCTCTCTAGGTTATATAGCGCGGGTTGCTAGACTTGTGCGCTCTTCAGCGACAACTTTACTGATGACCTTGGTACGGTCCCAGTAAGTAGCGTTTATGGTTTTGTCTCAGAAAACTGCATTGTATAATATGCGACAGCTTTCCCTACATGTTGGGTGCTACCTTTCGAATTCATCATGCGGTCGTTTGATGCCTTCTCTTCGAACGTTAAAGGATTCATGAAATTTACGACAAATAGTAATATACCCCGGCGTGGTGCATCTAGGTGTTGCCATTGGGGACACTATATATAGGTCCTCAACGCATGCAAATCATAGGGGGAATGTCATTCATATTTTTCTCGAATGATTTTTACTCACGATTCAATAGTTTCACTTCAAAAATATTGGAACCAGCTGCAAAACCGCACAGAGCGCACGCACTGATCCATGCTGATCGCGAAGAATGGTAACCGCCTTAACCCTTCGGCAGCATGGCACTCTGGCTAACGGTTGGTCTGCAAAATTATATCAGTTACTCATACACATTACCTACCCCGACCAGTTTTGGTCTTCATTACCCCTCCGGTTTACGTGCAGTATGGTACCATTGACCCGGCGAGGCTGTATCACGACTAATCTGGCAGGGTGCTCCTGCTCATCGTGAGTTACGCCTCCTCTCATGTTGGCAGCAATCGGGAAAATAATTCTCCATTACGTTTTTGCTAGAGATTTCACTATGGTGAGCAGAATTCTCAACTTCCGACCAAAATAAATGGACCCCGAACATCGGGCCGAAGGGTGGTAACAGGAAAGAGAGTATATTACACGCCAAGGTAACGTGATCGTCATGATGATGACCGTCTAAATACCATAAGCCATTTTAGTGGGGGGGAAGCAAGGGACGACAACACAAAACTAAACCTAAAATCATGGCCATGACCTTGTCCCTGCGCCGCGTTTCCGTGTTGGGGTTCATGGAGCATCGACGGGATTCCAACTGACAGCACCCTCCTTCCCAAGGTCAAGGGAATTAAGTTGTTCCATGTCCTCGGGGCCTAGCTCGAAGTCATACACATTTGCATTGGAACTAATTCTGTTAGGAGTTGCGGACTTGGGAAGGGGAACGAATCTGCGGCGCAACAATCATCAATCTCAGCCGAAATATCCTCCATTTCCTTGTCTTATCATGCTGAGTAGTGACGCACCCTCCTTGCAAGGACCACCTAATGAGGATTTGGGCAGGATCCCTGCCGTACTAGGAAATGCAGTGAGATGAATAAGTCGGAAAAGAAATCAGGAACGCATTGCTGATGAACCTTATTTGCAACTGCCTGTATCACAGGATGGTCCATCCGTCCGCGGATAATGGGACAATAAGCTTGTACCACAATAGAGTGGCCACGGCAGTACTCCACGATCGGATGCTGCTGACAAAAAGGATGAAGCTGCAGGTGGCAAAAAGAGATATTGGCCCGTTACACTGCGGTACGATATGATAAAGAACATGCCTCGATTTGATTCACGGCTGGCATTGGTAGGCCTGCATTCTTTATCTCGTCAAGGTGCTTGACAGCACTGGCCGAAGATATAGACGTGCATTCACTCAAAAAGGTGACCAAATCTCACTAATTAGAGACTCCGACACTCCTGATTTTCCCGGCCGCCTGGGCATCCAACAAGGCCTTGTAAGTAGCCAGGCGGCGTTCGGTGCCGGAAAGCGGATCGTGGATGAGAAATAAATCGATATATTCTTGGTGGACGTGCAGGGCGCTCGATTAATACCAAACGAGATGAACTGGAATTACTCACCGGATCCAAACTTTGCTAGTGATTCATCGACGCCTTTGAGGGTGTTATCATACCCGTGTGACTTGCTACCGCATTTCGTTGCTTCGTGCGTGACGCAAAGTGAGCGACAAGTCATGTGGTATTTGGAACGACAGCAGAAACCCACTGATGAAGAGTTCTTCACGAGGGATCCCACCATCCTTGACCGCTTCGCCTACTGCAGTTTCGTTTTTGTATGATTGTGCTGAATCAACATGCCTAATAAACCATCAGTGAACGGTGGTGAAACGTCGAAAGGGACCATTGATTACCTATAACCTGCTTTGAAAGCTTCCAGGACTGAGGGTTTTGCATTATAGTTCTGGTACACGCCAAATCCCAAGAGGGGCATCGAGTAACCTCCACATATGTTGAACACCATAGTAATCAGTCTCATAGCTGATTTGTCTCCAGCACCACTACTTTACCTGATGTTAGCTGGATAGTTGACTTGATGGTGAGCGACATCGTCAGGTAAACAGCTTTTCAAAGTCTGAGAAAAAGTGATAAGATCAAGCGATGGAGTGAACCATTTCATAGTCAGCTTGCCAACGTAAATATGTACCTAACTATAGGCAATTCTGTAGCTCTGCCAAGGCTCATTGGATTACTCACTCCAATTCTCTAGCGAGAACGGCCGGGAAATTGGCAAGATTACAAGACAGTGATATCATTGAACCGTAGAAACGCTGCTTGGAACGCATGGAAATCGCAAATGCCGCACACCGCCAGGAATTAAAAGGGGCACAACCAATACCCACATTTTATCTTAGTCTTCATCCATATCCGCAAGGCCCCTTTCTCTGTGCCTCTCTATACGTTCCCTCATGACTTTCCTGGCATTTTCCATCCCAGGTTGCAATCGTCCTGCTTTCGCGAGCGCAAGTAACAAAGCATGGACCAAGCCAATATGGTTATGGCGGCGAAGACTGTTTTCAAACTGGTATGGAAGACGCTTAGACGTTATCATGATCAAAAGCTGGAAAACTCACAGCCCACCGATCTCGTTTGGAGGTTTCATGCGAAATTTTGGAGACAATATCCCTTGCTTCAGCGGCTTGGCCCGTTCGTTGGAAGGCCTCTAACTGCACGTGCATGGCAGGGAGTGGGTCATCCCGAATAGCTAATAAGCTGAATTCGATCTATAAAATCAAAGTTCCGTTTTGATGATAGCACCATTAGGATACAACCACGTACGGCGCCTTGCGGATACCCTGCTATTCGAGCTTCAATTACTTCTCTGGCGTGAAAGTTGTGAGATGGGCTGCGATCCCCCTGGCCAAGAATTTACCTAGCCCTTCGAAGCCAACCCTCGCCCGAGTCTTCGTATCCACCGTGGCGCACCGGCCAAGGTTTCAACCCATCGAGTTCATAAACGCTCCCAAGTACAGGGAGGTAAACGACAAAGTGGTAAGCGTCCTCGGTTTTTTTCGGTAAGCCAAGACCGTCCAATGATATAGCATTTGGAGGTGAGAGCGCATTGTGCGATTCTCGTAACCAGTCAGCACTCGTAACAGCCATTCCACATGTCTGCGGATCCATGCCAGCAGTGAAACTCATTAAATCTGACAACTGGCCACCGCAAGTCAGTGATGGGATGTTTCCGAGGGCATTAATGACAGCGAGCGTGGCACACGCGTTGTTGACGGTCTGATGGGCAAAGAAACCAGGAAAATCTGGGTCATACTCTCCTGCCCGGTTGCTCTGTTCATCGCTGGTGGAAGGGAGCCACTTGAACAAAAAGATGAGAGCATGCAAGGGCTGCAATGCAGATAATGCCTCTGGATCAAGGGAATATAGGTCGTCTACAATGTAGGGTACTCCCAGGCTTTTCAGGAGTTCACTGTCCGTTCCTTCCATTCATTGGTGAAATACTGGGCGAGGATAGGATAGACGTACGTGAAGACACCTGGATCTGACTCTGTGAGCTGCCAGCCACTTGAATCCTCGTCTTCGGACATGGTCGCAATGCTAACTGCGCTTCAAGTGCCACCAGACGCGTCACCACTCACGTGATAAAAATGTACCATAGATTGCATCTACCAGATGGAGGCTACTATTGGTACTACTGTCGATGGCAGCCATCCTCTGTTGTCCCAAGATGCCCGTGCGATGAATCGGGAACGTTTCGAAATTGAGCTGGAATTTGTACAGTCCCTGGCAAACCCTTACTACTTGCATTCGCTTGCCCAACAAAACATCCTCGATCAACCAGCCTTCATCAACTTCCTTGATTACTTGCAGTATTGGAGAGAGAAAGACTACGCACGATTCATCCAGTACGAAATATATTATGGACTGTAGCAGTGCGACTAATGCCCATTATAGCTATCCTCACGCTCTACATCATCTCGAACTCCTTCAACAGCCCCGTTTTAGATCAGAAATCAAGAAGGATGAATGGAGAGAGTATCTCAACCAGAGACAATTTGACCATTGGCGTACATGGTATATCATTCATAACTGGTGTGTTTTCTGAGTCTCATCTGTTCATTTCAGGCGAAATTATCCCTCTTCATCGGACTCGGTCAAACTGGAAAAGTACTAGTCTGAGTATTACATAAACTGTATTAGTCAGCACAAGGTGAATGCAAAACCATGTCAGGCTTTAGTAGAATCGATCGTATACATACCGGAAAGATGTCAGTGTACGGGTCGACGCGTCATCACGCTCCCTCGTCGTTCACGACTTCCGCGTCTGTGACGCTCTTCAGGCGTCTAGCATGGGAGGGCACAGTTCCCCTCGAGATCCGTGTAGACCCAAAGGAGCTACCCGCTAACTCAGATCGTGGACTCGAATGCTACTACATCCAGGCGCCGCGCGTGAGTTATCTGCCGCTGCTCATGCCAGAGCTCAGGCGCTTCTTGATGGACGTCGTTTTTGACGATGCTGCGGCAAAGTTACTAAAGGAGGACGACTGGTGGTTTGAGAGTGAAGAGGGGGTATTACTCAAGTGGTAAGCTCATCTCCGTCGTGACCACCCGAGAATTCGATAAACAGTGACGTGGGTTTGTGGATGGATCGGGTTATATGTTTGGTGAAGATGGTATTAACTCAATCTGTCCCAGGCACTGGCCGATAGGCTTGATCTACGACAACCATACCATCTCCACATCCGTACGCGCACTATCGGCTGCCTCGTCAAGCACGGGAGCAGGGGTTGCCCCTGACTTGGAGATAACCCCACTCAAACTGATTCTTCATCTGGCTTCGCCACCGACAGAGAAGCTTCTCCTTCCACCGTCTGCTGAGGCGTGCAAACAGGCGTTCATGGGGCAGCTCAAAGAAGCAGATTTTATTCGCTGGGGAAATACCAAGCGTGTGACGGGTTTGCGCAAGGCAGAGCAAGATGGGATGTGGGAAGGTATTCGAGAACGTGAGTAATGCCACATTTTGCTCACAGGTCCTGGCTTGCTGTGACTGGGATAATGCGTAAGCGTCTGCTTCTGTGTACTTATCATGGAATGCAGATAACTTTGACGATTACTGGCGAGTCGCATCCAAAATTGTGCCTACAACAACGCCGACGACACGTCCGAGCTCGCCACCGCCCTCATCATCAGCCTCTGCTCATGCACGTGCGCAATCTAATGATCCTCAAAATACGTCAGACCGGGATGGTGCCTACAATGTGCGCAGTGTACCGGTTAGACTATACTTGCCAGATGGTCCAGTGATACAAGACCTTGCCCCTCCCATGCTGGAGGACGGTGCGTGTATTATGTGTCATTTATAACAAGTCTTCTAACTGAGATGGCCCTTCATACTTTGTTTCTACTGGTGCGGTTGACTCAATAGTCACTCCGCACACGCTCGCCCGTTATTTGTCGACACATCTTCCACAATTGTTCCCACCACGAACATCTGAACTTAACCTCGCATTCCCAGTGATCCAGGGCATCATTTTACCCCCCGAGACAGAGATGGCGTGGCTTGGGGCATGTCTAGCGGGAGCAGATGGCTGGGTAAACGTCTGTGTTGGACTGCTGCGATAAGGCAACCTATGATTTGTTTTGTCTAATGACCGGATACCCTACCTGCCTCATACAACCGATTGTTCTATCCTCCGAGGTGCTTACTGATGAGCGCATGATAGGGGCTCGACACAAGCAAGCTAATGCAGTGCAAACAGAAGTCCAGCTAAAGGGCGTTCGATTAGCGGCGAAGATGGTAAATTGCAACCAGGAGGCTCGCAGTTGTCCAAAGCATAGCGAGCACCGATGACAGGCTACTTGCGCAGCACAGCCAAGGAAGATAATTTATTCTCATTCCAAGTTCACATCGTGCGCCCAAGTATCTTATCCGCTCCCAACACATCGCTACGCATGCGTATTTGACATTATATGTATTAACGTCTAGTCCATGACCAAAAAATAGATACCAAGTCTGTGCTATGTCATTTCATAGCTGCAAACAAATTTCCGGGCTGACTAGTCGACAACAGTACTGCAGTCGGTGCCACTTCTTAGGCAGAGAATGGAATGCAGCGAAGCTCCATTTGTCCACTGTCAGCTGAGCAGCCTGTAATCATCCATCCATCTGGGTAGCTAAGGATATTG
>Ga0307518_10000302_pt1 | contig 37398 bp, 42 predicted proteins | sample 25_EM_MG_FD_203889 | JGI IMG/M metagenome (GOLD analysis project Ga0307518, IMG submission 203889) | Populus trichocarpa ectomycorrhiza microbial communities from riparian zone in the Pacific Northwest, United States - 25_EM | ecosystem: Host-associated > Plants > Roots > Unclassified | place... | reverse complement strand
CGGATAGGAAACGAACCTACTAAAATGACTATTCTGTCCTTTTTGACTATTTTGTGCAAATAGTACAAAATAGTGCATAAATAGTACATAAATAGTACGAAAATAGTATTGTGTTAATTTGCTGATGAAGCTATGGCCAATACATTGTCTCAGACGACTCTCAGTCCTCATAATCAGACCCCTTTGTGCACCCGAATCTATCCTACCGAGGCAGAACTTGACGAGAAATTGCAGAATGCAGCTCGTGCTCAGGAGGCATGGAAACAGATCGACCTGAAAGAACGTATCGCGGTCGGGTACAAGTTCATGGTACGAGCCGAGTATCGCCACTCTGAAGCGAGAATCCATGCCGATGCTGATGCCTTCTCTAGGAAGAGTTTGAAAAAATGAAGGGTGATGAGTTGTACCTCGAGCTCACCCAGCAGATGGGTCGGTGCGTCAAGAATGACCGATCGCGGCCATTCCATTGAGATCGAAGTTCCTTTTAATGCAGACCCGTCGTCCAGGTTCCAGGAGAGATCAGAGGATTCCTGTCGCGAGCGGAGTACATGCTTTCCATCGCTGAATCCAGTCTTGCGGACGTATCCTTGAAGGATACCGACGCACCTGGCTTCAGGCGATTTATCAAGCGCGTCCCACTTGGCGTGGTGTTTGTTATTGCCCCATGGAAGTAAGAGTTTTGTCCGTTCCAAGAACATATTCTCATGTTGGTGACTTTTCTGCATTTCAGCTTCCCATATCTCACTTCGATCAATTCCGTGTTGCCTGCAATTGTAGCTGGAAATGCGGTGCTTCTCAAACCTTCCCCACAAACGCCTCTCGTAGCGGAGCGTTTTGCCACTGCTCTAATCAGCGCAGGTGCACCCAAAGATCTCATCCAAGTCCTTCACCTCTCACCTTCTCTCACGTCTTATGTTGTTCGACATAAATTGGTGGACTTTGTGTCCTTTACGGGTAGCGTCGTTGGTGGCCAGGCAGTTGAACATGCTGCAGTTGAGGCCTCAGGATTTAAAGGTGTCGCACTAGAGGTCTGAATGTCCATCAAACCCATTTCCTTTACTGACTCCGACGGTAGCTTGGCGGAAAAGATCCGGCTTATGTGCGTCCAGATGCTGACCTCAACTACACTGTCGCAGAGCTCGTGGATGGTGGGTAGTATTTCAGTTATATGATGCACCAACCCTGATGGCGAACTGGGCATACAGGGGCCATGTTCAACTCAGGACAGAGTTGCTGCGCAGTGGAGGTAGGTCTGATATTCTGTGGCAACGGATACGGCTCACCGTCTTCAGCGTATTTATGTCCACGAGTCGGTCTATGACAAGTTTGTGGAGGGATATGTTGACCTTGTCAAGGTAGTAGCCTCTCATGGGTACTCTTTGCGAAATTTACCTATCCACAGAAATATAAATTAGGTGATCCCACCGAGGCCGGGACGAACCTTGGACCTGTTGTCAGCGTCGCGAGTGCCGAACGAATTAGAAAACAAGTTGCTGATGCTGGCAAGTCCTGTCCATGAAAGGACCAGATGCTGACCTAGGCAATAGTGAATGCAGGGGCGAAAGCCTTAATCCCGGAGGAGCTGTTCCCGATCGTTCAACCGTAAGTCTTCTCTCTGCTACCGTTTGCAAATCCGGATTGAGTGAGCGGGGAAGGAACAATGCATACGTGGCCCCCCAAGTCCTCGTGGACGTTAACCACAGTGAGTGCAATCAGCACTGCTTAGCGCGTATGTACTCAGCGTTTCAAAGCCATGGACGTTATGATGGTCAGAGCCTCATGGAAATTATTACTTCCGTCTCATCCGCTTATGTAGGAGGAAACGTTCGGGCCTGTCGTCGGCATCCAAAAGGTCTGTCTTGTTACGGAGTGCATCCGTGTCCATGGTTGATGTCGGGATAGGTATCCTCGGATGAGGAGGCCATCCACCTCATGAACGATTCTCCATATGGTCTCACAGCATCTGTTTGGACCAACGCGGCGGAGAACCCAGAGTCGGAAAAGGCATTCCTCCAAATCGCTGAACAGTTGAACACCGGCACAGTATTCCTCAACAGGTAGGTTTGGGTTCGCACACTACGTTACACGCAATGTTCATGGCGAGACAAGATGCGATTTCCTCGATCCTGCCTTATCGTGGACTGGTGTCAAGAACAGCGGTCGTGGCGTGAGTCTTAGTAAATTCGGTGAGTCATTAGGCGTGAAACCTAGGTCCTCTGTGCCCGCTCACCATCGCCAACAGGTTACGATCAGCTTACTCGGCCCAAGTCTATTCACATGAAGATTAAGACGAACTAAATTTTGAATTGCGCCCTCCATATAAACATGAGCTTTCTGTAACAATACTGGTTTTGAAAATTCCTGTAGTCCTTATATCTTCGCCATCATGTACTCATCCATTATCGATGGTATGCATGACATCTGTACATTATCCTATCATGGGTGATTAGTATGCGTGAATGAACCAGGCATGCAAAGGATAAGTCAGGACCCTCTAGCGTATAATGAGGGACAGGGTAATGGTCCTCAATGAAGCACTCGGTCTGGTGCACAGCAATACAGTCATCATATAGTGATCGAAGGGGTGTTAAGGACGGAAAGTGGTCCTCACCTATACCATTGCATTTGACCAGAGTTGCTGGTGGACATTGGTGTTGAGAATTGCAATGAAAAAATTTGCAAACACGTTTATGTAGGAATCCTAAAAAGGCAACTCGGCTGTGGTGACACTTATATAGAAACAACCCCTATATAATGCTCATCCTGAGTAGACCACCAAGTTATTGCTCCTGAGGTTCAGCTACACTGAAACTGTCCCAAATCCTTGGTTACATTCACCGATTCAAGTTGAAGACAAAGTGTACCGCAAGCATTGGCGCCTCTGCTGTTTCTGTAACATCCCTCGAGATATAAAGCTATTCGATCCTCATAAAGTTTCAGAATCACAGGACAGTAGCCATGTACCTTACAAAGTCACATATGAGACAGGCATGGGCAAAGGATATAAAAAACAACACAAGACAATCCTGACACGTCGCGCATGTACATAGCTCAAAGAGGCACCTCAGTGATCGCGGGACTTCCTGTCGGAATTTATGTGAATAGATTCTACAGAGTGATCAACATTAAGTTACCTGTATTGGCCTTCCGCGGCCACGCTCAAGTCCTCAATTTCTCCTTGTGCGGATGAGAGTGACTCAGCAGCTGACGCAAAGTAGACAAGCTGAAGCAGGGATGTCAGGGAACATTCATGAGTGATCATGGAAATTCACCTGGGCTTTAATCAGTTCATTCAAGTTCCTCAATGGCTCGGGCTGATTGTAGCTCGCAGGTAAGCAATGAACAAATACAAAAGACAGACAGAGACAGACATTGTCGAGGACGGTCTTCATAAGAGTGATCGCAACCTCAGTCTTCTGGACAAGATCGTCTTCTGCATTCTCGACATCCAGTCTTGCATGCTCTTGCTTACCGGGAGCGGCATTCTTCAAGCTGATGACTTTCGTCAATACTCCTGGAACAAAGGCACATGTGGACTGACTGACACTTGTTTCGCGGCGTCCAGTTCTAATCTACTGACACGAACTGCCTGGCGGGCCTTCATGGCGACATTAATGGACGTTGAGAGGGTTGTCTGCCATGGCTGAAGGTACTGTCTCTGGACAGACTCGTCGTGCTCCGTGCGGGCGGTGGCCACCTTGCCCATGGCTCCTGCGTATATGGTGAGTGCCTTGCCGAGTTTATCACTGTTTCCGCCTGGCACGCTTTGCAGTGCGTTTGCAGCGGTGGTTGAGGCACGGCAGAGGGCATGGGGCAACGTCTTGTGCTGCGCAACGGGGGGCGCTGTTGGGGAGGGGACGGGCAGATTGGTTCCCTTGAGATTGGTGGCAGCGAAATTGGTAATGCCATGACCGATGGTAGTTGAGAGTTCTGTGATAGACTCTTGAATCTGCACCGGATAGTCGTAGGTCTCGCTCTCGTATGCCTTGGTTATCCTAGTATAAAACTGGTCAGATGCGACCGCAGCGGGTGTGAGAGTGATCCTACTTGAGTAAGGAAAGGTGGGCCAGACGGAGTGCATCAACGCGGGCCTCGAGGTCTTTGTACTCTGGAACGCGCAATGTGAGACGACGCAGGTGCAGCGGCGAAATAAGCTCGTACCCTGGGGGAGTTCTGTGATGTCTTCTGGTGCGACCTGGCCGAGTCGTTCTCTGGTGGCCTGTACGCCAGAGTTGAATCCCTTCGCCAGCTTGTTGGCCGACTGTGCAAAGTTCATCGTAGACAGGCTCGACTGCAGTTTGTTCCAATGCTCCATGTTGTTCAGGTCGACAACTCGAAAGGAATCTCAGGCGGACAGCGCGGGTGAGGCTGTGCAGCCCGATATGGAAGGCAGCGACGCGTACATTCGACTTTCAATCTGACCATGGACGCAGTGTACAGAGCACCAGGCTTTGACTTCTCAAACTCAATACGGTGGGTGCACAGCGACGACGGAGACAGCCAAAATGACGTCGAGTCGACAGCAATGACTTCCTCCAGCACAAAGGGGTCGTCCTGCCAAAGGCGACGAGCACGGGCACCACCATCGTAGGATGTCTATTCAAGGATGGCATCGTGCTCGGTGCAGATACGCGTGCCACAGAAGGAGAAATCGTCGCAGACAAGAACTGCGAGAAGGTGTGTAGAGCCTAGCTGTCCCTCATACACACTCACATCGTGTTTGCAGATACATTACATCTCTGAGTCCATCCGGTGCTGCGGCGCTGGGACTGCTGCAGACACGGAATTCGTCACAGCATCCATATCCTCAAATATAGAGCTCCATGCACTATCAACGGGGAGGCAGCCCCGCGTCGTCACCGCCATGACCATGCTTAAGCAATATCTCTTTCAGTACGTCATGGTGACCATCTCACCGTACGATTCTCATCCCTGGCAGATACCAGGGCCAAGTCGGCGCTGCACTTGTTCTCGGAGGTGTCGATTCGACTGGTCCTCACCTCTTCACGGTCCACCCCCATGGCTCGACTGACAAACTCCCATACGTCACCATGGGCTCAGGAAGTTTAGCGGCCATGGCAGTATTCGAGAAGTCGTGGAAGCCAAACATGGATGTATGCAACTGGCTCTCTTCGTTTTTCGGGGTTGATGGCTGACGTCAACCGTCTGTTCAGCGTGAGGAAGCGATCAGACTTGTCACTGACGCTATCGCTGCTGGTATCTTCAATGATCTGGGGTCTGGTTCCAACATCGACGCGTGCGTGATCACGGAAACGCACACTGAAATGTTGCGCAACTTTATCAAGCCAAACGAGCGCGTCCATAAGGAACTAAATTACAAGTTTAGACACGGAACAACTAGTATCAAGAGCGAGTATATCCGAAGTTTGGTGGTCACCGAGGAAGTGACTCCCATTGTGGGCGAAGCAATGGATGTAAGTTAGATGCCTTGTAGACACAGCATAACGGAGTCATGATTGCCATATCTTCTACGATGAGCTTACATATGGGCATGCAAAAGGGATGAAGGGATGTGGTACAAATGCAAAGTTTGCGACTGCTCCAAAGCAAAATACTGTAACGCTTATATCAAAGGAAACATATTACAGTGAACTCCGGACAAGGTCCGGCGCTGGAGAGATGACTGCGACCAATACAGAGATGTCTACAAGTCGATATTAGCACGATGCGGATAGCGGCGTGGGTGCGTTCTCTTACCATCTATTTTTCCGCCCCTAAAGGTCTTCCCTTGTTCCCTTGCTCGGCGAGCAAACGGAACTTCGTCCTCCACCTCGCCGTCATCATCGGTCAGGATCTTACCTTTCCTCTCTGATACACGGCGAGCACGCGAGCACAATGCCTCGCTCAGCATTCCAGCGAGCGTTCGGCGGCCGAGTAGTCCACCTGCTCCGCGCTCGCTGTTTTTCAAGAACGACCGCTTGAACCGCACCACCTCGTCTAGCACCTCTGAGTCCCAGAGATTATCGCTGAGCCCATCGCTAGCAAGAATGAGGATGTCGTCTGCTTGCACGGGGAGTTCAAGGATCTGAGCGTCGCGCGGACGGGCTGACGAACGGGGACCCAGTTGCACGGGGGTGTTGAATGCCCACCACATCTCCTCGCTGCGCCATGCGATCCGTTCGTCACGCACGAGCATGCCCATGCAGTCGCCCAGGTGGGCGATCTTGAGCACTGCATCGTACATGGTTGTTGGCGCCGGTGCAGCGAAAAGCATCGGTTGTGGCGGAGGTACCGCACGAGGAGCAGTGTGCGGTGAATGCTGCAATATAGCAACGAGTGCTGTGGATGATCCTGTCATGAGAGGGACTGTTCTTGGGGGGGATGGTGACGGGACTTCCGGGGGATGGAAGCCCGGTTGCTGCTCGGGAGGACTGGATTCGGCATCATCGACAACATCATCTTCAGGAATGGTTGCCAGCGAAGCCGAGCCAGCTTCTGTTAGTGGCGGAGTCGGAGAAGTCTCCGCAGGCTCCGCGACGACGTGAGCCTTGAGCGTGTTCTCGAATGCACGCTCGAGAATCATGAGGATATCCAATCCGTCCTCGAGTTCCTCAAGTGAGTCCTCCAGCTCCTCATTGAGCTGATCAACGTCAGCGTTCCATGGCCACGAATCATTCAAGGCTGTGCTTCCGGCACGCAAGGGGGAGACACTGCGGACCGGCGAGGTATCTCTACGGCGAGAAGCGGTTGATTCTACGGTGTGCGCCTCTGCTGAGCAATGGTGCATAAGCCGGCGAGCAAACAATGCACTGGGTGAAGGGTCCTCTAAGGCATGCTTCGATGAGGTCGGGTCTAGGTGGGCCGTCAATGGATATGCCACAAATGCAAGAATAGATGAATGAAAAACACACCTCTGGCTCGTGACCACCCGCCAACACCGTCGGCAACGCCCATGGCGTTCTCGCGGACAAAGTAGGCATCTTCGCCCACTTGAACAGCGAGGTTGAGGTCCTCTGTGGGCGGACCCCTTGAGTGGAAGAGTGTAGCATTGCTGTACTTGTCCATGCCAGACTTGGCGTGCTTGTTTGCCCGCTTTGGTATGCCATATGCACCGACATCCAAATGGTAACGCATGCGGGGGCGCTTGGTGTGTTTGTGTGAGTCCGAGTGATCTGATACCTGGACATTGTAAAATGGGAGCGGAGCAAAGGAAGAGTACGGGAAGAAGCTCGCGGTCTGGTGAGCGACGGAGATGTGTGGTGGAGATGTGTTTGTCTGGGGAGATGTCAGAGCGAGAGAGAACGGAGGTTGCCCGGATGTTTGGCCATGTCCGTGTGGCGAGCTTTGTGAGTGTTGGCTGGTGGACCCTTCGCCTTCTGCCTTGGTGGGAAGGCGGGAGGTGGAGAGGTGTGGGTTGCCTGGTCGAGAACTGGGGGGTGGCGGAGACGGGGAATCGAAGAATGGGTGTGGACCTGAGGAGGAGCTGGCTGTGTAGAGCGAGCGTGCGGATGGAGCAGAGTTTGAACGAACTCTGGATATCGAGGACGTCGGTGAGGAAGGGGGATGTGGTACAACGCGGGGTAAGGCGGTATAGAAGCGCTTTTGGATGGTCTTCATCGTCGGACCTGGTGCGCTCATGTCGTGCTATGCATGCAGGCACGGCTGCGGAGGACAACGACAATCGAGTGTTCGACGCTCTGGTCGACGACGACGGTAAAGAAAAAGTGTGAAAGAGCCACAGCCTCGGCTTCCGCAAGTGTCCGATTTGTTTACTACGATAAGATTACTTACACAATCCCATGACCACGACCATCACCGTCGACCCTGCAGTGGCCATGCCAGCTTGTCAGACGGAACGTGCTCGCTGCCAGTGGAGAACTTTGCATTATCACCACTACTGAACATCGAACATGGGTTTATTGGATAGGGCAAAGACAAGGCTTGCAAGCCTACAGGTCGCATTTGTCCCCCCAGCGCTTCCCCAGATGCAACTCGGCCCTGAAGATAGTACCGAAAACCCGCTGATGGTAAGGCGTTCGCAGGTAGGGCGTCCAAACACTGAAGCCGATTCGGACACGTCAGATCCAGTTCTTCACTTGGGGAGCTAGGCATCCGGAGATGAGTTGGTGGGATCACTTCGCAGATGAATGTCCACGTTTAGCGGAACTTGGCATCACCCAAGCTTGGCTGCCCCCGCCAAACAAGGCAATGGCAAAGGTCATTTGTTTCTCTAGTCGTTCGCTTTGTCCCCTGACTCATCGCAAAGGATGGCAATGGTTATGATGCCTATGATTTGGTACGTTGACAAAGATGAAATAGCAGTACCTACTCACCGATGCAATTTACACCAGTGGGATCTAGGAGAATTCGACCAGAAGGGCGCCGTCGCAACTAAATGGGGAACGAAGGATCAGTTGACAAGGGCTTGTTCAATCGCAAGGCAACACGGAGTTGGCCCAGTAATCACTGCCGTATTGAATGTCAGAGATCTTGAACGATCTATCCTGATTCCGTATCCTTACTCTACTACGAATAGCAAAAGCTTGGCGCGGACGGGTCAGAACGATTCATGGCAGTCCGAGTCGACCCAAGGAATCGACTCCGTGAGATCGAGAAAGAGAAGGAAATCAGTGTACGTGATTTTTTCGAGTGTCCATATGTTCTCATATCACGCTGCACTCACAGGGATGGACTGCATTCAATTTTCCTGGAAGACAAGGAAAGGTAGTACCATCTTGATTTCGCAGTCGTTTATCTCACATTTTCTGGAACAGTATAGCAAGATGAAATGGACCCAAGAACACTTCACAGGTCAGCTGTGTTGTCCCTTCGTCGGCTCCATCATGTTGACATCGAGCCCCTTTTAGGAGTTGATTGGGACGACATCACTAAAATCAGCGGCGTCTACCGCATCACTTCCGAGGGTCACCAAGGTTGGTCACAGCATGTTTCCAAAGAACTGGGCAATTATGATTATCTTTTTGGAATCGATGTCTGTATTCTCTCGAATTTTTCTGTATTATCTAATACAAGATTGTACCAGGTTGATCATAGACATCCAATGGTTCGAGAGGACCTATTCTCTTGGAGTCCTTGGATCCTGGATGTAAGCCATTGGTTTGGTTTGTCTTCGGCGTCCTAATGACCTTTTGGCCAGCAAACACATGCGACCGGGTTTAGGATAGATGCCGTCAAGCACATAGATCAATTATTCCTCCTTGAATTTGTTGGGGTTCAGCTTTCTCTGGTGTCGCTGTCGCTGACTTTTCCCCAGATCAAAAGGAGCCGCAGGACGCCAAAGAGGGAGAAACTATTTTGCGTGGCTGAATGTTGGCACGGCGAGTAAGACAATGACGTCTAAGTGATCAGCATCGAACTGATGTTGACCAGCTCTCGGCAACTGCTACCTTACATCAAAGCATTTCAAGGACAAGTGAGGTTATCCTTGTTTTTCTGTTATGTCACCCATGGTCACCCAACTAGACTGCGTTCTTCGATGTACCACTTCACCACAAATTCCGTAATGCAAACAAAGCAGGGTCCTCGTATGACCTCCGGCGTATTTTTGACAATACTCTTGTCGCTGTCAGACCAGGTGATGCTGTCACCTTTGTCGACAATCACGAGTGAGTTGAAAAGTACCTTTTTTCGCTGATAGGCTCATTATTTTTTGCAGCACTGTAAGTGTGCACTTCTTAAATGCTCCTCAGCTTTTTGACGAGCGGCGGGATAGCAAATTGAGCAATCCATGGAGAGCTGGGTCAGCACTTCGTAATGTATGTGCTCATAACCCTGATTTAAATTAGGTGGACAAAAATTTCAAACCTCAAGCTTATGCCCTTATCTTATTGCGACCGGACGGTTTTCCGTAAGCAAAACTCCACTTGTGCGACCGACATGTAGAGGTGAATTACTTGAATCCAGATGCGTATTCTACGGCGACCTGTACCCAAACCAAGAATGCTATGATCACAATACCGCCGTCACACTCCGGAAGTTGGTGTTAGCGCGGAAGCGGTTTGCTTATGGGCCATTGGTGGATTATTTCGAGCACAAGAATTGCATCGGGTTCATCAGGTGCGGGACCCAACAACATCCAGGATGTGCTGTGGTAATCAGCAACGATCCTTCTGGGTGTGTCCTTGATTCTTCCTGCGTGTCCGTGCCCTTTACTCACTTGTTACGATAGGACATCCAAATCTAGTATCCGCATGTACGTGGGCGTGGTTAGTGTATCTATAGCTTCCACATTGGTTTATGTTTTCTTATATCCCATCCTTTGGTGCTCTCAGGCGGCAGCAGGGGCAACATATTGCAGCTTCCTTGACACGTTCAAGGAATTAAGCATCGACAGCAAGGGCTATGGCGTTTTCCCTGTTCAACCTAACTCAGTGGATGTTTGGGTGGATGTCAGATGTGTCTAGGCCCTTCATCAGTGTTTCAGTGGGCATGTATAGTAGTATGTACAGTATGATCCAGGCACATTGGCCATTGGGTGGGGAATGTGTTGTTAAGGTGTGCTTTGAGGTTGCTGGTGGTAGATTCCAAATGTGAGATTAAACTGGCATGGCCAGCCTTGTTGTATGAATCAGGGATGGTTGTAGCAAAAACTACTATATCTAAGCAGGCACTGCACATAGCACATCATCATTTAGGTGGGAAATAAGCTACCAACAACACTATTTGCTAGATTTGAGCAATTTCTTTGCTGGAGTTTGCCAATCAGATAATGAAATCATGACATTTAAACTGTTTACTCACACATGCGAGAATTCAAGATAATACCCATGATTGCTGCCTGTAGTTTGACTTCGTTGTTTTCATGGGCTTGAATAGCCTTCCTCAAAGCCTTGCAGACAGCAGCTTGAGTTCCAGAACTTTGATACTCCTTGACAGCAGATGCAAAAACACCAATTGGATCTTCTTCATTTGACTCCAAATAGAAATATGAGTATTCCAGAATAAGAATACAGGCTACAGAATTTTTCAGAGATACACAGGAAGGAAGACATCACCTTACCAACACCATGGGCTATCAGTTTATGAACAGGAGAGGCCATGGGACCATCAGACATCAATGGCAAATTAACATCATCACGGATGGTATATGGTTTCTGATGTTCCATGAAAATGAGTAGTTAGATGCACCCATGATAAAAATTTCAACCCACAATCTAAGAATTGTCTGATGTGTTATGTTAGAACTTGTAGGCTCTCATAACACTGTACCAAGTTCTGTAAAAGATGATACTAAGAGTCCATGGACATTTTACAGAGATTATTCACTTACTTTCTAAGAATTTGGAAATAAATAAAAAATTGAGTAATAGTCCAGAAGATACAAAGTGCCACTAACATCCTGAGGAAAGCATATGGATTAATGAAGAATGCAGATGGAGCTTTAGCTATACCAACTTACTTGCTATTCAAGTGATATTGAAGTATTGCATGAGAATATGAGAAGCAGTCCATCTCAATATGTGGTCACTAACCCCCTATAAAGTGAACAAGAAGAAAACAGAGTGAGAAGATCTCAGAGTAGTTGGCATCAAACACTTACATGCTGTTGAGCCATAATTCAAGTAAAATGAAGATATTGAGTAGAGAAGTTTCTACATTTGGTATGAACCACTCACAGACTATGAGGTCAATACAATCAATGTAAAGCAAGACTGTGAAAGTGTCCCAGTTTGATTTAGTAATGTCACTTACATACTGCCAAACAAAAACCAGATTGGAAAAGGAGTCAGTGAGAAGGGATCTGACTATGCCTGTGAACCACTCACATGCTGTTATTCCAAGAGTGGAAGTTGATGCAATGAAAAGAGGTCAAGTTGCCAAGTGTAAAATTACTCACTTCCTATCAAGCAAAAATGGGAGTGAAGTCAGTGAGAAAGGGATTCAGGCTCCCTTCACATGAAGTAACTCACCCACTATTGAAGCAATAGGATCAGAGTAAAGGTGAAGATAGTGAAATACTGGGCTAGTAGACTGCATATGAAATAACTCACCCACTGCCAAGCCAATAAGATCCAGATAGTGATGTTCCAGTTTTATCTGGAATGAAACAACTCACATACTGTCAAGCATATAGAATAATAATGAATGCAGAACAGTAAAAAAGGGCTGCAGGTACAGCTGATGTCAACTACTCACAAACTGGATCAGAGATTTAATGAGAAGAGATGTAGCTACACTCAGTGGAGTGAATTCACTTACAGACTGTTGAGAACAGATGAGGAATGACCATGATGAGGAATGACCATGATGAGAGAAGATCTAGTAGCACTTTGCATGAGATTACATACATACTATCAAACCCATGGATAGGAGTCAAAATGAGAAGAAACTCATTTGTACCTCATGTAAAATCACTTACAGACTATTAAAGAACCAGGGTTGGAGTGAGAATGCTGAGGAGAGGTGTGATTATGGAATCACCCACCCCCTATCAACCCAATACACAGGTAAAATTAGGATAGAGAAAGGAGGCCCAGTTGCATAAAGCCACTCACAGGCTGTCAAGCCAATAATTGAGAGGGATGTTTATCTTTAATTCTCAAGAAACTAGTACTCACACGCTACAAAAGCAAACAAGACCAGGCATAAGTGGAGAGAATGAGTAACCTACATTTTTGTACATGACATGAAATCACTTACATGCTAACAACAAGATGAATAGCCATGCAGATGATGTGATACTAAGATTTAGTTACACCTGGCATCATGATACCACTTACACACTGGGAATGTAGCAAGGTCAGATGAGATATTCAGGGGCATGTAGGATGAAATTTCTCACATTCTGTTGAGCCAATAGGACCAGTAACATAATGTCTGCATGGCATTTGAAATCACTCACATACTATCACCCAAAAGGATCAAGTAGATAAAGTACAATGAGAAGTGATTCAATTGAACTTAGTACCAAACCACTCACTCCCTATCATGGCAATAGCATGAGAGCAGAAAGTGAGAAAATATTCTCAGAAATAGAGAATCACTCACTTGCTATCAGGTATGTAGAATCAGAATTATGTGAGAAACTACATATAACATCAAATCACTCACATGCTGTTGAGTGAATACAAAATTAATACAGGAGTAGAGATTTATTCACATACATGAAATTATTCCACTTATGGTCAGTTATTTTGCAAATGAAGGAGAACATTAAATCTGACCTGCAAGAATGGCATCCACCAAAATATCTCACTCTCTAGTCCTTGTTTGTCATAATCTTTTTCTTTTTGCAGTAATGGTATCAGTTCTCTAAAAAAATTGTTATCCAAGATGATCTTGTATAAAGATCAACTTACTTTTCAACAGCACACTCAATGTTGAGTTCAAGGTTGGTCTGTTGGGTTGATATAAGAAGCCTCTGCAGTTCTGTATCATCAAGGGCACTTGTTGTCCTCCTTATGAGCAGGTCACAATTTGCACCATCTTTGTTCATATCTGTATTGAGATCAAGTTAATTGGCACATGCTAAAATTCAGAAAAACAACATGAGATGCTTACCAGCCAGTGATATGCAACCCTTGGGAGGGTAATTGAACTCATGCAGCTCCTCCATAATTCTTTCCTTATGATGGGTTAGCATTTCTTTTGCAAGGTCTCCTGCCTTCAACTTTGCTTCTTTCATTGTCAAACCATCATCAATCAGTTGTCCAATTGCAGGGGATACCAGGGAATCTGCCTTTGTCAATACCACAATCACAGGAACTAAATCACATCTAAGCTTTGTTTGATATCAAAATAACAAAACCTACCAGAGCCTGTATTACATTCATTGAAGAACTTCTCCTCTGCAGCCAATATAGTCCTCGCAAAATCTGTCATTGGAATGCAAAACCTAGGTCATGGGCTCATCAATTATTGACCATAAGTTGGTTAGATGATCCTACCAGATAGCATGGATCCTTTTTTCCAAATGTATCGTGGTTGCTCGATCAGTGACAAAACTTTTCACTACCTCCATTTCATTCTCGGAGCCAGCTTCAAATCCTTTTGAATCGTGAAAGACGAAGGCTCGGTTGCTCTGAAAGATCAACTCATCCTCGATGTTGTGGTATCCCCTCTGAGAATGATTAATCAGTTAATGTCACGAAGTGGCATTTCCGGCTCACCTCAATGGACCCTTGGACAGCTATGGGATTGATCTGACCATTGCGACCCATGAATAATTAACGAGTAGTATGGTTGTACGAGGTACCTTTTCCCCCGCAGCATTAAAGACTTCAGGAAGCTCCGTAGTGTTACAGACCCTCTGGAGGATAGTAGTTTTTCCTGCATTTGATCTACCCATAACGAGCACCCGGAAACCGCCCACACGAGTAAAGTGTTCTTTGACTTTCGCGGGATCCAAGTGGAACGCAGTCGCATCCGATGGGACGGCTATTATATAGCTAATGTTACAGTTTCCACCGTAAAATCGTCGTAAGCGATGACGCACCAGAGTCACGATCCGACGACTTCTTCCTCAAATGCAACGAAGATAGAAACTTGCCGAATTGAGCCATGCAATGAAATACTGGGGCAACACCGGAGTTCTTAAGGGTGAGCTGAGTTACAGAGTGGCACTGTCGCGGCAGGTGGTGGTACAGAACCAGGATGAAATTGTGGAATCGCCCATTATCACGAGTTGATGCTATCATGGAATCAACAGCCCTGCCAAGGGTCTCTAACCCGACTCGTCCCAAAAAGGGGAGTCTGTCAGCACAACATCAAGGCACATTTGACATGACTCCGGAAACCTGTGTGAATCCCTGCCTATCAGGTTGCAACTTAATTTTTCCTTTTGGTTATCTCGGGTGTAGGGCTCAATGCTGACATACCGACAACATGCTCCTGGGCAGGTAAAGGCCTTGCAAACATCTTGGAAGGCGAGAAACGTAAACTAAATCACGAATCAGTACCGATCATGCTCCCAGCGGTCGGACTCCAGTAAAGCGAGCATGCACTTGTTCAAGCTTCCGCGCTAGTCGAAGCAACGTTACTTACATAATGAACACTGGGGCTCCGATGGATCCCAGAATGAGGAAGTAGAATGTGATGTTGAACGTGGGATGCACGGGACGAGCACGGCTGCTGGAGTGACTGCGCCATTTTGGCTAGTCTATCAAGAATTTTATGACGACGATCGCGAAGAGGAGCCACAAAGAGCGCTTTGAGATCATGCGGACATCAACCCCCCCGTATTGGCAGATTGCATCAAAGGAGTCATAGCAATACACCTGCGAGGGTCCTGTTGCTACCAGTTGTGCTTGATGAAAAGTAGACCCGTTTCGATTTTTCACAGTACATACCACACGCTAAAGCCAATCGTGGTTTTTATAAGAATCGGCAAAGCATGGGATACCTAGGAAAGCGCATAATCGACTCGTCTACTCTCTTGGAGCACCCCGACCAACGCCAGCAAAACTCGGCCTGTAGTCGCCAGGGGCACCTCCCTCCTTCCTCCGGTAGTCATCCCGGTCTCCACGGGGAGCACGGTATGTGCCCTCGCCTCCACCTTGGCGCACAACAGCGGGGCGCGGAGGACGGGCCGCCCGTTTGTGGGTCGCGGGCACGATTTCGGTTGGAAGATGTAACCTTTGATTCGTATGAGAGCTAGAGAAAGACGAAATCCGTCAAAACAGACCCACCACTCTCTTAGATAGTCAACACCCTCTGACGTGAGGATGTAGTAGTAGTATTGCCAGGAGAATTGGGTCTTAACCAAACCCTTGGAGGTCAGGCTCTGCATGGCCTTGATGACCTCGAGGTTGGGAACGTCGAGATCCTCGTGCTTGGGTGCATTGTAATCTTTTTTGGCGACAAGGACGCCCTCTGTAGAAGGCCGATTAGATTTGGATGCAACCGCAGTAGACTGCATACGCATACACACCCTTGAAGAGGTTTTCGTAGATGATATGCCGGTTCTTCTTTGAAATGATCATGTTGGGCGAAGTTTTATGGCGGGACTAGCGAATCAACGTCAGGTCAACATCCAATCGCCAAGAACAGCATCCAGCCCTGGTGAGCCCATCCAGCAGCACCAAGTGCATCAGACGGTACCCAAGCCAGGATCAGCAACTCACCACGGGTGGAGAGGCGCGACAGCCTTGAAATTGCCTTGAATCTGAGCTCGACGACGAGGTTCAGTGGACTGGCGGGTGTCACTGAAGTGCGGGTCACGTGACATCTGATCCCCTTATGAGCTTGATCGACGCGACGAGCAGCACGCGTCAACGCAGCCAACGATGGTCAACTATGGTGGAGGTAAGGTCCAAGCACCGATTGTGTATTTCAGACCAACTTTTGAATCCACACAGACGAAGTGTCCGCCCTTGTGGTCGACATAGGCACAGCGTCTGTCCGTGCAGGCTATGCAGGGGACGATACTCCCAAAGCCGTCATATCCTCGTACTACGGATACAAATCAACGGCGGGCGATTCAGATGCAAAACTATACCTGGGTCAAAATGGGCCCTCCAATTGGAGAGACAGCATGGAGATCGGTAATCCGATGCGCGACGGTCTCAGTCAGTCCCTCAGCCACATCATTACTCCCTCCTCACCCCCTTCCTAGTATTCGATTTCAACCCCATCCCCGCCTTGATATCTCATGCAGTATCTGAGGTCATGCGTGCCAACGCATCCGAACATCCCGTTCTCGTGACCGAACCCGCCTGGAACACAACAGCCAATCGAGAACGAATGGCCGAGATCATGTTCGAGGAATTCCAAGTCCCCGCGTTTTACATAGCCAATACAGGCGTCTTGAACGCGTACGGAACTACCGTCTTTCTTCTCACACTCCCTCAATTCTATTTCTAGGTTTGCTGCAGGAAAAGGTTCCGCCCTGGTCATTGATGTAGGGCACTCTATGGCGAGCATCACCCCCGTTGTCGACGGTTTCGTACTAAGAAAAGGTAAATAAGTTTGGCTACTCGTGAGATGATGCAAACCATCGTAGGTCTTGTGTGTTCTGCCCTGCCAAAGCTCGTGCACGCGCACGCAAAGCATGTCCTCACAAGTCCGACTCAGCAACGTGCGGGGATAGATTTGTACCCACACCAGCTAATTACATCCAAAACAGTACTTTCCTCTCCTTTTTCTTTCCTTATTTTACGCTGAGTGACAGCTCGTAACCACAGCCCGTGGAGCCGTCCACACCACCGCTCTTCACCCTACGCGAAGATCGACTAGCTGGCACGACCGAAAGCTGGAAGGCATGGTATGAAGCAAGGGAAGTAGACGAATGGATCCAAAGCGTGGCTGGTGTTCTGGATCAAGGGTGGAATGAACAGTATGTGGATTAGCTCTTTCCAGACATACCCAGTGACTCAGCCCCTTGTTACCAGAGTTGTTGCTGCACGACCACCCCGTCAGTACGAATTTCCAACGGGCTTCAACACCTACTTTGGCCCTGAGCGCTTCCAAGTTGGCGAGGAATTCTTCTACCACTCTCCTCAACTTGTTGTACGCAGACAAAGCATTTACCACCCACTGCTTCTCATAACCGAGGTATAGGCACAAAATCCCAATCTGCCCAAGAATATACCGGCATTACTATCAGAGTCTCTGCGCGCATGCGATCCGGATTTACGCCAGGTCCTGATGGGCAACGTGGTTCTTACGGGCGGAGGCAGTCTTTTTGCAGGATTCGCTGACAGACTGGACAACGAACTTTCACGCAACTTCTCTCATGTGGGGATGGTTTCATCGATTTACATATAGGTGAATCTTGTTGACACATCATCTGGCAGGTCAAAATTCACGCTCCTGGGAATCCAATCGAACGCAAGTATGGGGGATGGCTGGGAGGAAGCATTCTCGCAAGCTTGGGCACTTTCCATCAGCTGTGGATTAGCAAAGAGGAATGGCAGGTGTGTCACCTGGCTATATCCCAGTGTCGACAATATACTTACTATTCTCTTCCAGGAGCACGGCAAACCTATTGTAGGCCAGCGATGTAAATAAACCTGTATCTCTATGGAAGTATCCTGCCGTACCCACATACCGCAGCATACGGCATCGGAGTGGCATTCTGTGCTTGTCAGTACAAGTCGTTGATCCAGGCATGGGAAGTAGAATAAGATTACGGCTCGCATACAATACAGGAGGGGCACCAAGTGTTCTTTTCCAAAATACTTGCAATTTTATCCAATAACTCCAAAGAATTCCCATTATGAAGGCAAGTGAGGTGTAGGCGGAATTCCCACGGTTGGCTCTCGCGGAGACACTGGCGTCGGAGTAGGCCCCGACGGTACTGTAAAGTCTGGATTAGTCTTTGGTCCAGCGTATGGCTGTTGCCACCGGAATGAGCGATACGTGCCATGCACAGTATTACTACTACTACTGGGTAAAGGTTGATGCACCGGTGTGACGGTAGGGAAATACCCCGGGTACGCGGTGGTGTAGGACGTCGGATGGTACATATGTTGGGGAGCCTGATACATGGGATATGGCCATGCTCCAGTATATGTATTCTGGGGATGTGGTGAAAGATGACTTGGAAGGTAGACAGGTGGAGCAGCTGTAGTTAAAGAGGTCGACGGAGTCGAAGAACTTGTGACGGGCGGAGGAGGGTAAGGGGCGTGGGTTGTTGGAGGTATTGGCTGAGGTGTCGCTATAATACGGTTATCAGGATTGGCGACCTCGCAACAAAATCTAACACTCACGCTGGGATAGTGGTGCGGGCTCTGATGGTTTTTGCACGACGGACTGATCATCGCTTGAACCAAAGAGGACACTACCCCATTTGAATTCACGCTTGATACCCCGGTCCCAAAGGACCTCGACTGATTTGGTTTCCTCGATGATACGTACCAACGATACCTCAAAGACACCAGCACTAACGCGGATCTTGATCCGAGACATGGGTGGTAGCGCCACCAGTTCGTTTCGAATCTTGTCTTGCTTATTCGCCTTCTTAGCAGCTGCGATGGCCTGTCACATGCATGTCAGATCGCATTCAAAGTTCACCAACGACTTGGCCACGAACCGGGTTATGCTGCGCGCACAGGACCTGCACCTCGTTCTTTTTGATAATTTTCAGTACTTGTGGCTCAGACGGAGCCGAGGGAAGAGTTGGGTGGCCAGCGTTCATCGGTATTGTAGAGTCGAGGAATACGGATGGGGGAGGCTGAATGTCCACGAGTACCACTTCCTTCTCCATTTCTCTCAACACGGAGTAGGCAACACCATTTGCGCCCTCCCTGGCACACGACACATGGAACGACTTGGCACACTTGCCCTTGGTGCACTGTATAGGTGCTCCATGTGCCTTTGGTCGCCCTTTACTGCACGCCGAGCATTTCTAGAATTACAACGGCGGTGAAGTCATTGCAACCCGTTGTTAGAACTCACTCACTAAATTCCACCTGTCTTTTACAATGGCATCCACTCCAAATACTCGCCGTTCCCTGATAACAACGCCATCACCATCTGAACTTGATAGAACATCTAGTTCGTCCACCCAAGTTTCCGGTACCACTTTTGCGCACTCCTCGTGTGCCATCCATGCATCGACGTTGAAGAGAGTGGCCAATGAATCTGGCAGCTCCCTCCTGCTAATGGGTGGGTCCTGGACACGCAACAAGCCCTCTCTCGAAGTCGAGACGCAAAGGCAACATGGAAAATCGTCAGGCTCTGCGGGCTTCGGTGGGAGTTTGAGAGTGAGAGAAACTTTAGTTGCGGATGCAGTTGACGAAGTTTTTGGTCGCTTCTGCTTGGGTTCGCCTGGGAGGCCCTCGGGTTTGCGTTTCTTCGGCTCGCTGATAGGAGGTGGGTTGAGTCGTTCTGCCTCTCGATCTCTCAGTAATTGGTCGACATCGATACGAACACTAAAATAACCGGTCAGCGCACTCTACGGGGACAGGGGAAACCCTTCTTGCCTGTCACTGACGCATTTGCACACCTGTGCTTTCCGCCCCAGTTCCAACCAGCTGTCCAATGCAAAGTTGACACTCTCAGCACAATTGAACCCGAGGTTGAAACCAGCGTGGTACCCGCGAGGATAGGTTATCACAAATTCCCGTTCGCGCTGAACGAGAAAATTTGGTTTGCAGGATGACTGGGCGAGAAGGGTGGGGGATGCAAGGAATGACTTGTGTCGCAAGAATTGGGGACATTGTGAGGTATCCTGTGGGAAATATCCTAGAAGCATGTTTATAAGACATCATGAACGGAAAAAACCACGGCACCTTTCATTGTAGACTCCAAGGCACCAGAACGACCTTGTGGAACTGCATACCAGAACTTTGGGGCGCCAAAGTGTATGAAATTGATGCTGAAAAGATCCATGTCTTCGACGTGCCATGCAAATGTTGCCCTCCACATTCCAAAGTAAAGATATGGGGTGTTGACACCGGGAAGGCCCTTACAGGAGGCGGGAAGGATGCGGGAGAGGAGGGAAGGAAGATGAGCAACGTTCCATATCTTGGTTTCGTCAGTGTACAACGAGCCTAGAGAGTAATAAAGCTGATGCCCCGACAAAAATCAGCACACAAACCTTGCATATCTGCACCATACCACGCAGGCTTGCCCAAACCACAGTTCCTCCAGTATTGACGCTCGAGTTTTTGACAAAACTCGACGGAGTAGTCGTCATTGGTTGTATTAAAGGGTAGCCAGTCCTTGCGAGGGTTGAAAACCTCTATGTAAGCCTTGTCTTTAGAAGCGCGTTCGACAAGTGATGCTTCACGGGCTTCGCGGGTCTGTGAGACGCGTTTACCCTTGGGCTTTGGTTTCCCTTGCGAATCATGGGAAACCGTTTGAGGGTTGGGACAGGTAGCAACCTGACCATCCTCATCGAGATCTACATCTTGGTCGTCAACAGCGGGATCCAAGACCTGCACGGACAGTGTGTCTGTCTGTGTCTGAAGATTGGGTGTCTGAGGATTTCCAACACTGGGAGGTGGTGACATGGGCTCGTCGATGGGTGTATTCGAAGAGGGCTCGTCCTTAGTGAGTGAGGCACCACGAACATCGGGTTCGGCGGATTCTATCTTGCTACTTTCAGCTCTTGTGCGACGTTTATTTGATGAATTATTGTCTATTCGAGCTCCCCTTGCATGAAGACCGACGTCTTCTACTCCTGGTGCACGAAACTCATCTTTGTTGCACAACTCCGCCCACTCGCGTACACTCATGACCTTTCGCTTTTCAACGTTTTCCTGCCTGAAGAGACCGCCTCTTCCGAGCATGTGCTGTTCGATTGGGGATCTTATCTTGACGTCGAGTAGTTGATCTTTGATAGGTGGAAGTGTATCGACCCTGTGCGTACGCGAAAATGACTCCGGGCAGACACGGGGAGGAAAAGAGGGTACAGACCATTCCTTTGGTGGGATGACCTTGACTATGCCACTCCGCGTGCCCCAGCACTCGATTCTGGACATGTACAGTTCGAAGTCGGCAAACTCGTCCATAGTTGGTTTGAAAACGGGAATGCCACGGTGCGCCAAAGGATCATCCGCTGGATCGAGCCATGGGCGGGCGTCTGAGTTGGGTGAGGGTGGAAGCTGCGATTCGTCTGCCCCGAAGAAGTGGTCTGGTTGGATGGGCAGAAGGGGTGTCGCAGATCGCGACGGAGTGAGCGAAGGCGTCCGACTCGCTAACATTGTTCCACGACGGTTACGACGTGGATGAGAGTGCAGTTGCTGGCTGGCGTCGCTGTCGTCGTCGCTGTCGTCGTCGTCGTCGTCGAGTCTATCGAGCTCGCCATTGACCCCTCCAATTGCTTATGGCTTATGTCAGTCGACCCCTCTGCTATGGGTGCATCTTTCAAAAGCACTGTAAGAGCCAACAAGTCTTTCGTTGAAAGCAGACGCGAAGCTGCAAAGTAGCTAGGATTTTTGGTGAGCAACCTCAATTGTTGTGTCGAATCGATGTGACTGACAGGGCACTTCAACTCTCTCGTCCAGACTTTACCTCGTCGCACTGAACGATGGCACCCGTTCCCCATCTCATGACTCTGGCTGACCTCACAGCCCCCCAGATCATGCGCCTCGTTAGCCATGCTCACTACCTTAAGCATGTCTCCATGCCCTGGCTTGCTCCCCAGTCTTCCTCAAAATACCCGCCTCGACTCCGTATGCCTTCGCAGTCGCTGTTTGGCAAGTCGGTCGCACTGCTCTTCTCGAAGCGTAGCACGCGCACGCGCCTCTCCGCCGAAACATCTGCACTTCTCTTGGGTGGTCGCGCCATCTTCCTCGGTCGCGAAGACATCCAGCTCGGTGTCAACGAGTCTGCTCGCGACAGCGCACGCGTCATTGGCGGAATGTGCCAGGGCATATTTGCTCGCGTAGGGGAACACGAGGAAATCGAGGAGCTTGCTCGCTACTCTCCCGTTCCCGTCCTCAATGCCCTCTCCACTCTCTGGCATCCCACCCAGACCCTCGCTGAACTACTCACCCTCCACGAACATGCCCACCTCTTCGAACCAGCCCTTGCAACTCCCCCTCCCACCAACAATCCTCTTCCCACCTTACGTCCTCTCACAATTGCGTACATCGGTGACTCGACCAATGTCCTCCACGACATGCTCGTTACCTACCCCCGTCTCGGTCACAAAATGCGCGTCGCTTCTCCTTTACAGCCCGCTTACCAGTGCCCTAAACCAGTATGGGAGCGCGTTACTCAGCTTGGATGTGACAAATCCATCTGGTGGGGCAGCGACCCAAAGGAAGCTGTCAAAGGCGCAGATGTTGTCGTCACAGACACTTGGTATGAAATGCATACATTAATTGTGTTTGCACCCCATACTTATGCCATGATAGGATCTCCATGGGCCAAGAAGCAGAGAAAGCCCAGCGATTGAAAGACTTTGCTGGATACCAGGTTACAGAGGCTCTCTGTCGCGAAGCGAACCCGAACTGGCAATTCCTCCACTGTCTTCCCCGGAAAAAAGATGAGGTGGACGACGAGGTTTGCGAAACGCTGCTTTTCATATCACCTGTACTCATCGTCTACAAGGTGTTCTACGGACCACGATCACTCGTATTTCCTGAATCGGACAATCGCAAATGGACCATCATGGCTGCTTTCGAGTGAGGACCCCACTCTGCTCTTCCTCCCACCACTCACGTTGCCTTTCAGCCTGTTGTTTGGGAAATGGGATTTGACTGCTGAAAAGACAGGGAAAAGACACTAAGGAGAAGGTTGGCGTCCATTTGAAAACTGGTCTGTTAGCGCGTAGTGTAGTATTATGTAGTACTGCACGTGGGACTATCGGAGTGAGTTATGTACATGCGCTCGTTGCTCGGCGATTGTTCAACTTCTTGTTCGCGTCCTCCATGTCCAACTTGCCAGTGATACCGTTCGCTGTGGCGACTCTTCTCGCCGTGAATGGAGCCAGATCTCGCAAACTGTCGCCGTCTGGGGCTGCCACGGCCTTCGTGGTCGGCTTTCTGGTGTTCACAGCCCCAGTGCGTGCAATTGGCATAACCTTCGCGGTATTCTACCTCCTAGCGTCGTGGGCCACCAAATGTGAGTGTTCATACACGACACCCATGGATAGCGCATATATGTAGACCAAACTGTACAGATGGCAATAAGCGTAAAGCACAACTGGAAGAAGGATTCCAAGACGCCGGGTATCGCAGTGGTTGGCAGGTTCTGTGCAATTCGACAGCCGGGTTCCTCGCTGCCATCTTTTGGAGTGTGACATATACACCCAACGTGCTTCCGTGGTCCTTTTTTCCATCTGCTCTTGCATTGTCCAAAGGGCCCCTGTATGACGGTACAAGCTGGTGTCCGTTGTCCGCAACCATATCCGACGGCCTCAGTCGGGCGCTTTTGTATGTGGTGCTAGGGTAAGTCTCTTGGTAGTCCAAGTCATCGACGTCCTGCATTCAATGCTCCCACAGTAAGTTCGCCTGCTGTCTGGGTGACACGCTGGCCTCCGAGCTTGGCATACTCTCCCGATCACCACCTATCCTCATCACCACACTGAAACCCGTGCCGCCGGGGACGAACGGTGCAATTTCACTGGGTGGCACGCTCGCATCGGTTGCGGGCGGATGGATAGTTGGACTGACACTCTTCACGAGCCTTGTCGTGGAGAACCGTGCCTGCAGAGCCGAATGGGCCGATATCCTACCCTCACTGATGTTCTGGGGGACAGTCGCGGGACTTTTTGGGTCAATGGTGCGTCATGAATCATATTCCCTATTGCTATCACCGTAACTTAATTTTCGTTGATCAGCTTGACTCCCTCCTCGGAGCCACCCTTCAGCGCACGCGGTACTCTGAGAACAAAAAAAGGATCTTGCAGGACGCGTCTGTTCCTGGTGCCAAGGATTCGATCAAGGTGGTCAGTGGGTTAAACTTACTGAACAACAACCAGGTGCGTCACTGCGACGTGATTTGCCATGACTTGTCACTAATCTTCCGGGGCCTGGGATCTAGGTGAACCTGATTTCTTCGACGGTAACGGCCGTGGTAGTTGCTCTGCTTGCCTAAGATCAACGATGCGATCGATATATGTGCCACCATCTCCTCTATTGACGTGTACCACCATTCCCCTTGATCTGGGGTCACTCTGTGGTAGATATCGCCCTACATGTCCAGACGAGTCTAGATTTGATTGATGTTCACGTGGATTGGTCCCTGAGTAGGTCAACGACAGCCGCGCCTGAACTTGTGAGGTAATCTCTCATCCACTTCTTCTCCGCATTGTGTGTATATGACGAGCACGATGAGTACGGCAGAAGAAGAGCCAGCACCGAAGCGTGACGTCCAGAACCACTTCCTTTTCGAATGTGCTTGGGAGGTCGCCAATAAGGTCGGCGGCATCCACACTGTTATCTCGACCAAAGCGCCCATCACCGTCGCAGAGTATGGCGACAGGTACACCCTCATCGGGCCCCTCACGCACAAGTCAGCCATGGAAGTAGAGGCGTTCGAACCGGTGGATCTCTTCCTCGTCGCAACCCTCAAGGCGATGCGCGACCATGGCGTCAAGTCCCTGTATGGTCACTGGCTCATTGAAGGCGCGCCTCAAGTGCTTCTTTTCGACACAGCTGATTCTTCGCATCATCTAGACGAGTGGAAAGGGGACCTGTGGAACTTCGCAGGCATCCCTGCCCCTCCTCATGACGTTGAGACCAATGACGCCATCCTGTTCGGTTACCTTATAGCCTGGTTCTTGGGCGAGGTGGGCGATAGTCCTCTTTTCCGACCAACGATTCTGTCCGCCTGACTGGTGTCCCGATGGCAGTATGTCTCCAGGCAGCTCAATACTGCTGTCGTCGCTCACTTCCACGAATGGCAAGCAGGTGTCGCCATCCCCATCTGCAGGAAACGTCGCATCGATGTCACGACAGTGTTCACAACACACGCTACTCTCCTTGGCCGTTACCTCTCCGCTGGCAATGTTGACTTTTATAGCAATATCCAGTACTTCGACGTTGACCACGAAGCCGGAAAGCGCGGCATATACCATCGATACTGCATCGAGCGTGCATCCGCACACTGTGCGGACGTCTTTACTACTGTATCTCACATCACGGCCTTGGAGGCGCAGTATCTTCTGAAGCGCAAGCCTGACGGTGTCGTGCCAAATGGCCTTAACATTGACAAATTTCAGCGAATGTGCGAGCACCCAAATTCGTACGCATCCGCAAGGGCGAAGATCCACGAGTTTATCCGTGGGCACTTTTTTGGTCACTACGACTTTAACCCGGAGGATGCGATATACGTGAGGCACGGACTCATATTCTGTGTTTATATACTGACACGGCGTCTAGATGTTCACTGCTGGTCGTTATGAATATCGCAACAAAGGTGTTGATATGTTCATTGATTCGCTAGCACGTGAGTCCCGTGTTTGGCATACTGCCTGTACTGACTTGCTTCACAGGACTCAACCATCGCCTCAGAAAATCAAACTCAAAGACAACGGTGGTTGCGTTCATCATTATGCCTGCCCCTACAAACTCATATACAATCGAGGAATTCAAGGGCCAAGCCCTGATTAGGCAGCTCCATGACACCGTTATTGATATTCAAAAGCATATCGGAGACCACTTGTTGGATTATGCCTTGAGATTCCACAGGTGCAGAATGAGCGGATACGATACGATAGACTTCTAACATCGCCGCAGCGAAGGCAAGTCGGAGGTGGCACCTTCGGACCTTCTGTCTACCGAGGACCAGGCACTATTGAAGCGACGAATATTCGCTCTCAAACGTGACTCGCTTCCCCCAGTCGTTACGCACAATATGGTGGATGACGCCAACGACCCAATTCTAAACCAGATCCGTCGGGTGAAGCTATTCAACTCCCGCGAAGATCGTGTCAAGATCGTTTTTCACCCTGATTTCTTGACCTCCAGCAGTCCAATTCTTGGCCTTGACTATGAAGAGTTTGTCAGAGGCTGTCATCTTGGTGTGTTCCCGAGTTATTATGAGCCATGGGGATACACCCCCGCGGAGTGTATGGTCGTAAGTGGAACTTCTGTGCTTGTTCTTTGGCTATCGAGTCACATAAACATTGACTTGGCCAGATGGGCATACCTTCCATCACCACCAATCTGTCTGGGTTTGGCTGTTTTATGCAAGATACAGTTGATCAGCCCGAGCATGAAGGCTGCTATATTATCGATCGTCGCAAAAACTCATTCGATGAGTCAGTTAACCAGCTCGCGGGCTACCTAGAAGAGTTCTGCAGCAAAACATGGAGGCAGCATGTCGATCAGCGCAATCGAGTGGAACGCCTGAACGCCCTGCTAGACTGGAAGAACTTGGGTATTGAATATGCCAAGTCACGACAGTTGGCATTGAGGCGGGCGTACCCGAACGCATTCCTTGTTACAGATGGGGAATATGATGAAGAAGTCGATTATTTTATAGTCTCGAAACCTGACGTTTTCCAAGACCCGGATGTTCGCCCCACTTGAAGTGATACCAGATCCGTTTGGGTACGTGACATGAAATAGAGCATCTTTTCCGTCTCATGGCAGCATCCTAGCTTGAACATTACTTTAGGTATAAATTGATACATCCTCAAGTCAATTTAGTATAAGAGTATGTACCAGTAACTTACCAATTTCATGTGCTGGACAGTTGTAATCCTCGAAACCCTCATAATATTTACAGGGCTTTTGGACCGCCCATCAACGACTTGTATGGATCTCTCACAAGGCTTCCACGAACGCACACCATAGTCGTAGGGTAGGGCATAACTGTATTCGATGTCTGTGGGTGTCCATTGAACTGTCAGCTCGTTTGTTGACAACGCTATATAGTTCTTTTCCCGAGATCGATTCTACTTAGGTATGTCTCTATCGGGCTGAATTACTTGCATCTTGTAGCACTTATTAGGTTGGATTCATGTCAGCCTTATCAATTGCTATGTTATGTAAATCCGGCGGGAGAGCGATGGCCAGTTGTCAACTTATGGCACAGCAGCTCGGCTTGGTATTCAGCGGATAGTACTACTAGTAGCAGCCCTGTATTAGTGCTTGCATCTTGCGAGCCATACTTATAAGCGGTTCACCCAAATTACAAAGCCATTGCTTCCCAGAATTTCCTCAAGAAATCAAAGAATCGGAAGCATCGGGTTTTCAAGCTAACCGGTTATCGATTCTCGGGACCAGTGTGTGGAAGTTTTAGCAACTGCGCGACCATCGGCTCCACTATTTCAACCTTACCGTGCACCACCACGATTTCCAGTGCTTCTACTCATCGTCAGCCCAGTATCACCTCGCATGGCTGCTCAATTCACTACCAAGTTGATGTCTTCGTTGCCTTACAGGAACAAGCCGTCGGATCAAGTTGACTTAAGTGCATTATCACCTGCTTTTAAGGTGCAAACTGTATTGACCCTCGGCGATTCCCTTCAGATGCGGCTGATTTCCGTATGGATCCTGCCAAAGTCAAAGAGCACTTTGACCGCATTGGCTGTTTCCGGGTTCTCATCATGGGTAGATCAAATGCAGGGAAAACAACTATCCTTCAGAGAGTTTGCAACACCACGGAGCTTCCTGAGGTCTTCAATGCTAGGGAAGAAAAGGTATTATCCCATATGATTATAAGGCTACTTATCGAGTTACTCATCGATCGCAATGACCAGATTGGTCCCATGGTTGTCCAGGGATCCATTGAAGTGAGCCAGAAATGCCACCCTGTGATATTAACTGTATTAATCATTCTCAGGGGGGATGCCACAACATCGAGGATGAACTGGTCTTTCAGAGCAACCAAGGCTTCGTATTTCACGATTCAAGGGGATTCCAAGCCGGCTCCGAGAGTGAAATGGAAGCAGTAAGAAACTTTGTGGCTGATCGAGCGGTGACAATACAGTTGAAAAAAAGGATTCATGCTGTCTGGTGAGAGTATCCAATCAACCTATGAGTGTTTTCTGATGACTGATCATGACACTCGTATTCCAGGTTTTGCATCCCAATGACTGACTATGAAAGGGCCATTATGGCTGCAGAAGAGAAGTTCTTTAATGAATGTAATACAGGCACTGGTAAGTTTTGACATTGTGATTTGTTTCAATACAAAGCCTTAGACATGATGTAGTGCCTGTGATTGTGGTATTGACAAAGACAGATTCTTTGGTGTCCCCTGCAATTGGGAGACTAATTGATGAAGGTTTGACAATGAAAGAAGCAAAGTTGAAGGCTGGGGACCTGGCAAAAGAGATGCTAAACTATCATCAGGAAAGAATTATGAAAGAGTTGAACAAGTTCAACTACCCTCCAAAGGGCTGCCTGTCACTGGCCAGTGAGCATGTCTTGTGTATCATTGACTATCAGGCAACTTTGTTTCATTGCAGATATGGACCAGGATGGTGCAGATTGCAATTCACTCCTAAGGTGTACAACAAGTGCCCTGAATGGTCTAGAACTGCAGAAGCTTCTTATATCAACCCAACAGACCAACCTTATACTCAACATTGAATGTGTTGTTGAAAAGTAAGATGGTTGCTATGCAAGACTATCTTCAATGATGTGTATGTCTTATAGGGAATTGATGCGATTATTACACAAGGAAATAAATTATGACAAAAAAGGACTAGAGAATGAGATATTTTGGTGGATGCCATGTTTGCAGGTCAGATTCAATACTCTCTTTCATTTGTAGATAGTAACTGACAATTCCCCCTAACTGGATTCATTTTATATTCACTCAACAGCATGTGAATGATTTTATGCTGTGCCTTTCTCTCAAGTTGATCCCTTTTATGATTTGACAGCAAGTGAGTGGCTCTATGTTTATAATAATTTCTTCTAACTTTCTACTTTGTTCCTATTGGTATGACAGGGAGTAAGTGATACTCAATGCCACTAGGTCACTTTTTATTATCCTTATTTTTTGCCTGATAGTATGTGAGTGATTTTATACATATCATGCACAAGTTATGTTCCCTCTCATTGTCTTTATTTCCACACTGGTCCTGTTCACTCAACAGAATGTGAGTGATTCCATGCTGGGTGCACCCAGACCTCACATTTTCAAATTTTGACTTTTTAGTGTGTAAGTGATTTTATGCCAGGTATGACTAAATCTCATCCTACCATTTTCATGATTGTTCTTTGTTCAAAAGCATGTGAGTGAGTTTATGCAGGCACAAATATATTACTCACTCTCCACTCCTGCCTGGTCTCACTTACCTTCACAGCGTGTGAGTAGTTTCTTGGGAAGTGGAGCTGGGGCTTTTCTGACTACAACTCTACTTCATGACAGCCTGTGAGCTGGACCACACATGATTATATTAATTATTATTCTGACTTCATCAAATTATTAGGGAGTAGGTGCTTCCATGTCCACTTGTTTCTACCTTTTCTCAGTATTTCCACCCCAACTCTTGCCCTGCAATAGTCTGTGAGTGATTTATCTTTTGGGCACAGATGAAGCTATTTTCATTTACTTATCAATGGGTTTGACAGTATGTGGGTAATCCCATACCAGATGCCAGCATCATCTCATTATTTCAATCCCTTCCCTGGTCATGACATCCTGACAGTCTGTAAGTGGTTTCACTCCACTTGTAGCTAAATTTCATGGACTTCATAGTTTGTGAGTGATTGATACTAGATGTACCTGCATCTCTTTCCACTATCTCCACATTGATTTCCATTCTGTTTGACAGTATGTGAGTAATTTTATACTTAATACAAAGGGGTTTCCCTTCACATTAGTATTTCTACTCTGATCCTGTTGCTTTGATACTAGTGGGTAAGTTTTATATCAAATGTATCTGGATACTTCTTCACTCTCATTGGGCTTGTTACCTTTATAGTGGGTGAGTGATTGCATGTGAGATGAGCCTGGATGTCTTCTTAGTGGATCTACTTCCATTCTGACCAATTTGCTCAACAGAAAGTGAGTAGCCTTCCACTGGGAACTCTTCTCATGACACTCAATTCACTTTGGAATGATAGCATGTAGGTGTTTTCATACAGTGCACTTGAATCTTCTGACTATCTTCTCTGTCAATACATGTTCATTTGATAGTATGTAAGTGATATCAATATCCCACTAGAATTAGCTTGGTACCACCATATTGACTTCATTTTTATTTGACCTGATAGTCTGTGAGTGATTCACACCAACTGCAGTGAAATGCTTTCATTTTTGTCCTGTTGGCTCGATAGCATGTAAGTTTTTGATGCCAGGTTCTCTAAATATTTATTGACATTCCTTCCAATCTGATCTCATTTACCTTATAGGGGGTTAGTGACTTCATATTTCCATGAACCATGTTTTTTACTGCCACAATCCATCACTTTCATAGCAAGTATGTTGATTATAGCTATACAGTTTTTATTAGTTCACAACTCACATGATTTTTTAGGATGTCAGTGATACTCTTGTGACATCTGAACTATCAGTGCATCACTTACCTTTTTCTACTTTTAGAAAGTTGGTCATTAACCTCATTGAAATGCCCATGAATTTCATATCATTACTTTTATAGAACCTGGTGTGGGATGGATGCTTACATTAAAAAATACATAATGCATCTGAAATTTATTCCTTCTTAGATGGTGAGGTTATGACATTTGCATTCAACTAATGATTCTCATGAAACAACAGAAACCATTTATCATTGTTGATGATGTTCATTTGCCATGGATGTCTGATAGTTCCATGGTTTCTCCTATTCATAAATTGATAGCCCATGGCATTGGTAAGGTGATATGTCCCTCCTCTTAGTATTTCCCTAAAAATTATACAGGCTGTATTCTTATCCTGGAATATTCCTATTTCTATTTACAGTCAGATGAACAAGATCCAATCCATGTCTTTGCATCTGCTGTCAAGCAGTATCAAAGTTCTGGCACCCAAGCTGCCATTTGCAAGGCTTTGAAGAAGGCTATTCAAGTCCATAGGGATAACAAAGATAAACTGCAGCAGGCAATAATTGATATCATCTTGGATTCCCGTATGTGTGAGTAGATAACCTAAATACTATATCATTGGCTTACTGGTATTTTCAGCAAAGAAACTCCTTAGACCAATGAGCAAGTAGTGTCATTCACTACATATGTATGCATTAATACTACATCACATAGTACTGCACAATATTCAATCATCTGAAGTGTATTACCTTGTCATTCATCATTATCTATCACTGCAGCAGCATTAGCCACAGGTCATTATTGTTGTGACCTATCACTCAGTTTTTGAGTTTATCAACAAGACTAAAAAATGCCTTTTCATGCTTATTCACACTTAGGTACATCCAAGTTGAAGCTTATTTTGCCTTGACCACTTTCAAAATTTCTCAGCTATTAAGGCATGTTAAGATGGACATCAGCAAAACAGCACTTTTGGGCTACAGACACTACAGACCACATGGCTTGTGTACAGGTCTGTACAGGCTATACAGACCTATCAACTATGTACAACTCTGTAAATTCCTAACTACTGACACTATTGCTACACCTTTACTACACTTTTGACTACGCTTTTTTGTACACTTTTACTACACTTTTACTACACTTTTGACTACACTTTTACTACACTTTTACTACACTTTTACTGCACTTTTACTACACTTTTGACTACACTTTTACTACGTTCTTTTGTACACTTTTACTACACTTTTCTATGGTATGTTCAAAATTTGACGAAGTGCCCAAAAATGCCAAAAACACAATATTGTGGACACTGTTTGTCACACCTCTTGTGCAACATGGCAAACTTGACCAAACAGATGCCTTTTCCTACTAGGTAGGAGTGGGCTCACCACAACAAAGGTTAGACCAGAGCTAATGGTAAGTTTCCTACTACCACAACATATTAACTTGTCTAACAATGCTACTAATAGGTTATTTCACTACACAACCAAAGTAAGTGCTGGAGCTAATGGTAAGTTTCCCACTTGTTGAAGCAATATCCTATATACATAGGGGAACTCCAACTCACCTGTTGGGAGGAGTGCACAAGTGGTTAAGAGCTGCTATGTTATATGGAAAGCCAGACAGTTGTGGTCCATTTGCAAACTTCACACACCAGAATTCAAACTCAATTTGGCAAATCCCTGAAGTGAGACTCCAGATACTGTTTTCCATTTTTGAAATACAAAACTTATATTGTTAAAGTTGTAAGTCCAAACTCGTAAGTCGAGTTGTTGAAGTATGAAACTTGTTTTGCTAATCTTGAAATACAAAATTCATATTATCAAAGTTGTAAGTCAAATTGTCAAAGTCGGAAAGTCACAAGTCAAAGTCACAAAGTTGCAAGTCAAAATTTCAAATACACTAAGTACAAGTGCAAACATGAATACATAGTAGTAAACTCTACATTTTAATGAAAGCCTAGTATGTTGTGCCATCAGTCGTCAATGTATTCTGCCGATCTCATAGGTCAATAAGACTCAGTAAGAACTTCACTTCATTGACAGCCATACCCTGGCTTGACAGCAATGTGATAAATTGTTCACTTGTATGTGTATGTCTGTAAGTGCTGATGATGAAATTGACATCCTCGGTTCTGTAGCTGTGAGATCCAAGGTATTGCAAAGCAAGACTGCTGAGGTGTGGACGAGCTAAATTCCATATAAGAGTAGTAGAAGTCGGGATATGGTTGCTAGACAGTATGCCATGTAGATTGTGAATATGTCCATATATGATTGGAGAAGGTTCTCTGCTTCATTCACTGGCATTTCTAGCTTAGTGGAAGCGCTAGAGGTCGAGGGAGGAAGAGACAAAAGCTGAGACAGAGAAGAAGAGGCATGCAACGTATAGACTGATGTTGTTTTGGATGAATGCGGTGAAATTCATAGTGATTGGTGGAGTTGCTTGCCTAAATTGTCGACAGGATTTTCGGGGAGATTTCCTATGATCTCTAAAGGTGGCATGTGTTGGGGAACACCTTTAACGATCATAAATGCTAAGGCGTGCCAGAATGAAGGCATGTGCCTGTGTATAGGGTACTTGAATGTCCCTTCTGCATGCTTGGCACTCTCACTGAGCAATGTTCAGCTTCAAAACATATAATAGAACTACTGACATATGCTGTGCAATGAATCCCTGGGGGTGAACCAATGACAATTGCATAGAAGCCGGCTTCATCCTCAAGCAACGTTCATACATCTGGTACATCGAGCATGGCGAGTATTTGAGTATGGTCTGCACCATATGGGAGAGAATTCACAATGCCTTGAAGTGTCCCCGCTATGTGCCTTGCTTCATGCTCCAATTTACATTGGATCACAAGTGGAAATGGTGGTGTTCCATGGCCGCATGTGATCTTTGGACTAGTTCATGTATCAGTCAAAGATTTGCTCAAGGGCGGGCTCCTTACCAATCATCCGAACCATACACATGTGTGCTACTGTTAGTGGGGCTAACAATGGCCCAGTAATACTCAGTAGTAGAAGCTGTGGGGCTTGCAGTAAATGTTGGTCACCTTGGGCTGGTATGCTTTTATACTCAATCCCACAGAATGGTCCAGGAAGTGGGCCAGACGCAGCCCACCTATTTCCTGTAGGAGACAGTTACTACTACATGCTCGGGTGCCTGATCTGGGCCTGGATGGACCTTAATAACATGTTCATTGGCAGTCCAATTTGGGATAGGAGATGCTGGACAATGTGTGATCTCAAGCTCTGGACCTGATGTGCAGTGGATGGGGCATGATCGTGCACAAGCCTTGGGCGCAGCACATACCTCATTTGTCAAATCTTGGTAAACATTAAACTAGTATGCAGCCAGACATGTATATGCCAGTGTGCAATGTGCAGTAGTACATAGTTCATTCACAAGTAATAGGAATCTGGAGTGTTGTAATCAAAGACTACTGTCCACATCTTCCTCCTCAGCTTTGTCATCCTCTTTGTCTGAAGAAAATTGAGCCACCATCAATGGAAGAGCATCAATTGTGTCGTAGCCAGCTGGGGTGTCAGGCTCATCATTACTAATTTGTCCATTGCTTGTATATGCTCGGCTTCTGATACAAACCTTAAAGTAAGATAGAGCACAGTTGATGCCAGGACACTTATGAAGGCCCAAACCATATGCAACACTGCCCATGTACCCATCTGCCTCATGGAGGTTGCACAGGCCAGGCATGAGCAGTAACTCATCATCTGGTACATTGTGTTCCTCTATCATGATCAAAACCCTAGGTATGCTGTTACACTGTCAGACTAGGCCCAAGAGAGCATGGTAAACCATCCAGGCTGATTTACGACCAACAGAGGGACAGCCCAATTGATGATAACATTGTTCTAAGAATGCTGTCAGAGCTGGTGGAACAAGATCAAAGACGATGTGGTCACGCTTGATGTAAAGTTGGCATACATGATCAATTGCCATTGGAGATACCATTACCTACATTCCCACACCAATAATCAAGTAAGTAGTAAGTACCTGATGGACACAAAAACATCAATGGTGTTACCTTGAAGTTCAATGTGCCATAGTCTTGTGGATCAGTGAATATGAGTTCTGGAATTCTGTGAGGCAAAACCTTTGCAGTAAACATCAAAAATGACCAAGTCAAATAATATGCTCTAAGGAAGGACTCACCTTTTTATTGTCATGGCGCTTGGCACTGGTTGATGCAGTCTTGGTAGTTATTAGGTTCTACCTGGAGCCAGGGTATGAACACCCAATGAAAGACCATGCTACAACAAATATAATTAGATCAGATGGATGCAAAGATATGTGGGAAGTACATACAGCTGTAGGGTATTGTCTGGATCATACCAGCCTGCGTCCATACCTGTATCAAGAAGTGCTTCAAACCCTGGTGAGAAGCGTTGGTGGAGCTGTGACCAAGCAATCTCAGGTTTGATGTTTTTCTTAGCACGCATCCACCTGTGCTGGACAAACCCCTCAAGGGTTGGATCATGCATTTGGCACAGCAACATTTGTGCATTTGTGACTCCAAAGTTCTCCATCCTGGGATCACTCTGAGTGATCATGGGGATATCTATGGTGCCAATCAGTGTTAACAAAGAGGATTAGTATTTTTGAGACACTTACATCCGAAAAACTCAACCGATTCAAGGTAGTATGAAAGGATAAGTTGTGGGTTATGGTTGGACTGCCAGACCTTTGTCCATAAAATGTGGCCTGAAAAAGGCTCAATACCAGTATGCAGTGCAAGGCCAAAACACAGCCATTTGTCATGCTGATCAATGGCCCAGATGTCATTGACCCTGGCCATCCAAAAATGGCAATGTTTCAAGTGGTTGACCTTCCGCTGCCTCAGCAACTCAGGCTCATATGTCAGGAAATACTCCCGCATGGCGGTTCTACATGAAATGGTAAGCATTTGCATGCAATATCGGCCGTTGTATTGACTTACCTTGAAACTGCCATGTCATGTTTGTGGAAGAGTAGTCTGATCATTTCGCACACACTGGCATCAGGGTACATCATCCACATGTCACCCATCACATCTTGGATGGTCTCTGTGGTATGTGCTTGCTTACAGGTATGGTGGAGCCCAAGTTGTGTATGGATTGCTTTGAACTTGTTAGGCTGCCAAGATAATACTAAGTGTCACGACCACGTGACGCCTCGTGACTCCGCAAGGCCTCTAGTCTGTTATAGACTCAAGTCCGATTGCAATCGGACACCTCCGACGCTACGTATCCATCTCTGCTCCGACAGTTGATGCTCCGTCTCCTTTTAGTAAATAGTTCCGCGCTTACGCCTCCGGTTATTGTATGCTTCCGTTCCGCTTCCGTTCCTGCTTCCCTTGTTCCCGTTTTAGATTAGATCTGATTACTCATAGCTGTGTCCCGTTAACCTTTTGATCCGTTATGCTTATCACTGATCTCTGCTCCGTGTATGTTACTCATCCGTTTGTCATCCGCAGACTCTTAGCTACCTCTCCACTATGTCTCTCCTCCGCTTCTCGGTTACTATACATATCCGATGTAAACTATAAGTACTCCGCACGCTGAGGGGATTGTCCCTCAGTTCGAATATCATCTTGAATACTTCCTGTGAACTCCCCTCTGTTCTCCTCTGTCTCCTCTGCCTTCTGGCAACTCCAACCTTCGTTGGACCTCCGTCTCTCTGTCTCTTAGTCCTCTGAAATACGAGGACGCAGGTATCGCAAGGGCGCAGCACATACACTGAAGCCAAGTCCTCAACACCTCCGCATCTCCTCCGCCTGTTGTCGACAACCCTTCGCACTTCACTCCGCCCGTGTCGGAGTTCGTCTGAGGAACCGGTTCTGACACTAAGTCAGTACATCAGTTATAACGGAAGTACATGACACAAACTCACCCTAGCCCATACTGATTAGTATCAATATGTTTTTGAATCTCGGCCAGAATTTCCTTGTCAGTAAGATGGGTTTTCCACAATCTCCTGATGTGAGGCTTGATTTGGTCAAGAGGAGCTACAGGTAGAGATATGATCAATCAGTATGAATCACCATTCAGTGAGCAAACTAGTACATAGGAGTAGGCTTATTCTGATTCACCCACCTGAACATCGAGTTTGCTAGATAGTTGAGCTGCTGGTGAAATTATGATGGACTTGTAACATGTGACTATTATCTCAACATTGCCCTTACTACATGAGGCAGCTGCATCATGGTTTGCCAATTACCTAAGACAACTATTCCATCAAGCTCAAACCACTGGAACTTCCTCAAGCTTGTCCATTTGTTCCTGACTCCAAGCTTCCCCTCCTGAGTTGCTGAACCATGCTTGAACCCCCAGAACTTTGTCCCTCAGAACTTTGTCCATCAGTACCTGATGTCTCATTTCTGCTCAACCTCGTGAGTCGCTCCAGTTGTATTGTGCCTCAAGCCACAATTCCTGCCCCCTATTGATACTACAGCCTCACAGTGGGTTTCTGGTCTGTTGGGATGAAAGCCAGACAGTTGCACCTCAGCCAGCTCTTCCCTGAAGTCGGATAAATTACCGTTGTGAGTCAAAGTGTGGATTTGGGTCAGAACAATAACCCAAACACAACACCAACAAAGGACTACAAAAATGTGCGAGTGGTGGTTTACCTCCGC
>Ga0307518_10000301_pt1 | contig 37412 bp, 22 predicted proteins | sample 25_EM_MG_FD_203889 | JGI IMG/M metagenome (GOLD analysis project Ga0307518, IMG submission 203889) | Populus trichocarpa ectomycorrhiza microbial communities from riparian zone in the Pacific Northwest, United States - 25_EM | ecosystem: Host-associated > Plants > Roots > Unclassified | place... | reverse complement strand
ATAAAAATAAGAACCAAAGTTAATATAAAAATTAAATTTTAAGAGATGAAATTGAAAAATAAATATTCAAAACAAATTATATATAGCAATCAAAAGTTTGAGGATCAAATTTGATATAATCAGCAAAAATTGACATTTCTAAATTTTTCACAACTTCCGGAAAGTGTTTTCCGCCCAAATTTTCCAGGAAAACACTTTCCTGAAAACCAAGCCAAATTTTCCCTTGACTGGAAAGTGTTTTCCGTTTACCAACTTTTCTAATGACAAACAAACACAGGAAAGTTTGAAAAGTGATTTCCCGGAAACCACTTTCCGGAAAACAAACACAGCCAAAAGGGAAAACACTTTTCTAGAAACCAAACCAAATTTTTCTTTTGACTGGAAGTGTTTTTCGTTGACCGGAAAGTGTTTTCCGTTGACCAACTTTCCTAATGACAAACAAACACAGGAAAATTTGGAAAGTGATTTTCTGGAAACCACTTTCCGGAAAACAAACATGGCCTTAGAGAGAATAAAAATCCCTAAACCACTTTCGTCTTTATGAAATACCAAAATGACATCATGAAGTTTTGTTCCTAATCCACACTCATCTCCTACTTTCAAAATTATGAAGATTGCTTACCCTATATCAACTAGTCTATAATTATTGTTGTATTAGGAAAGATGAATGGAGAATGCATTGATATGTTTTATAAAAAGGTGTCATAAAAAAGAAAAGGATCTCTATTTTTGTTGTAACCTAATTTTTGACCCTCTATTTTTGTATATTTTGAAAAAAAAAATAGAAAAATCCAAAAAAATAGATCTTTTTAGTTAATTTTAAACATTTCATTATTTTTCATTTTTATTTAATTTTTATGTGTTAAACAAAATCTTGAAAAATCATTAAAAATACAAAATAAAAATATAAAAATATAGTTGGGGTTGAAATTGGACTGATAACGAAGTACCATAAGCAAAAATGATGTTTGAGAATTTTTAGGTCATAATTGAGGGCTTAATTGAAGAAGAAATTGATAAAAAAAAGCTTAAGTTGATTTAATTTGGCTAAAGAAATTTGAAGTTCAATGCTGATTTTGAAATAAATAGCCAAGTTAGAAAATCAATTAAGTATTTAATTGAAGAGAAAATCAGAATGGGGAGTTAGATCAAAATTGCATAATTTTTTAAACCAAGGATGAATTTGTAATTGGTTGTTAAATTTAAAGGTCTAAATTGATTGAATTAGGGAATAAGAAAAAGGTAATTTAGGGTAAATTGAATGAAATTGGAAAATCCAAAATCCAAGGACTATAATGAGAATACGAAATGTTTGTTCGAATTTGTATTCCAGCCCATTTCAATCCATTTAATTCAATTTAGTCCAATTTTGATCATTTTAGTCCAATTGAATTAATTTGGTTTTAATTTAATCCCTAATTACTTCAAAGATTCAACTTTTCTAAATGTCCAAATCCTAGTTGATTATTTCCAATCAATTAACTAGCAAATTCTAGCCAAGATTGATTGTCTACAGTCAATTATTCAGCAAATCAAGCCCAAACATTTTTTTAGGATCAAATCCCCGAAGTTTTACTAGAGAATTTCTTCCAAATTCTTACAATCCTAGCCTTAGCTCTTCTTCAAAATCCAACACAAGGCATTCATCAACAGGGGGGCTCTCATTCAATACAGAAAACCCCAGAACTCATTCAATCACAATAAAAGCCCCAAATTTCCAACATTCAAATCCCATCATTCCAGCCTTTTCTCTCCGTGAAAATACAAGTTCATCATCGCCATGCGGGGGACTAACATTCATTGACTATACACAGAGCCTGCACCAAGAACAGGGCTCTCATTAATCCAAAAACTAGAAATCTTTCCGGTTTTCAACCATCATCAGCCTTTGATTCAATAGACAAGAACCATCTTCTTCCCTCAAACCACTGTCAACCATAACAATCATAGACACCATGAAATAACTCAACCTATCTTCACCCTCCAGGATCCAAAAAAACAATAACCTATCCTCACCCTCCAAAAACACCGAAAACAACAATAGCTCTCACATTTCCTTTTCACTAAAAAAACAAAAATACTAGTAGCTGAACCTTTCCCTCAACCAACACAATCACCTTTTCAACCAAAATCAACCGTTGTCCAGGATTCGACCCTCTATCATTCTCCATTACTTCATCTTCAACCATAACAGCAGCCTCTCATCGTCAGCCCTTTAACACTAACCAAAACCCAGCCAGGGTCTAACAACCAACAGCAATCAAGCCCTTTTTTTAATTTGTTTTTCTCGTCACTGTCTCTTCAAAAACAAAAGGGAATTTTTGGCAATCTAACTCATTATATCATAAGCTATGAGCCTTTATTTTAATGAGATTATACAATTTTTTTTTGTTCTGCCATGCAAATATACACTTATGCAAGCGAGCTTTATACTTCCAGGAATTTTAAAAGTGAATCTTCTACCGATCCATAAACCTGTTACACTAAGAATAAATAGCTAAATTTTGATAATTTAATTGTAATAGGTGACTAAGAATAAAAAAAAAAGAACTTAAAAGAGTTTATCAAGTTAGCTGAAAAATTTGAGAAAACTTGAAAACCTACCAAGAAAGAATTAAAAGTAATAAATATAAGTATTGAACAAGATAAGAAAGATTCGAAGATTGATACTTTTATTTGACTCAGAAAAAGGATGGTCTAATCTCCTTGTTGCATGAGTACACAAAGTTTCCTTGATAAAAGGAAGCAAACCAATCAAATAGAAGACAAGACGAATGCACCGGAACATACTACTCAAAATAAATGTTGAAATTCAAAAATAGTGGGATGTAGGGTTCCTGAATGTAATCCATTATCCCTAATGGGTGGCTAATGTAGTTGTAGTTCTCAAGAAAAATGGCAAGATCAAGATATGTGTGGATTACAGAGATCTGAACAAGACAAGTTTAAATGATGACTTTCCTTTGTCTTATATAGATGTCTTAATTGATAATGTTGCAAACAAATATCACTTATTCATTCAAATGGCTGGGGAAGACAGAAAAAACTACCTTTGTCACATTTTAGAAAACTCTATGCTACAAGGTGATTCCATTTGGATTGAAGAACGTCAGGATCATTTATCAAAAGGCAAAGGTCACTTTATTTCATAAGATCTGGATAACTCAGTAAATTTTTTTTGAAAAAAACACAAAGCCAATCCTTTTTTCTAAACAAAACATTGAATAATAAAATTAAAAAAGAAAATGCTCCAATAAAAGGATTTTGACCCACATTAACATTTCAAATTAATTGTCGCACTCAGACATCGCGGCGGCCTTAAAAATAAATGCAATATGGAAAGAACAGATTTCTAGCATCCTATTCTTTGATGGGAAGAGTCTGGTTTAAGGAGTCGCCACCTAGTATTATGGTCACTAGGAGCCCTAACTAGTCAATATAAATTCTATGGTACGGAACTAATTACATAAAAAGAAAGATATTATCACCCCTTAAACGTCATGCATGTGTCAGGCTGCATTACTGGTTTTATCTTGAATTGCTAAAAGTTTGTATGCTATGATAGTTTGCTTCTAATATTCCTGACTCTGGCGTCAGTGAATATTCGACTACGGATACTTCTAACTCTAGCGTTGGTAAATATTACCTAACCAAAAACAAAAATGAATTATGGTGTTTCTGACTCCAGCGTCATTGAATAAACCAATAAATGAATTTAAATTATATTTTTTTATTTTTTATTTTATTTTATTTTTGGACTGGGTCCAGCTCAGCCCATGGGGGCTGGGCTAGACCCGGCTGGCTTCTACCCGCAAGCGTGCGTGAATTGTTCACGCACGCTTGCTACAAACACAATGTAATTAAATTTGTAAGTGCACAGTGTGGGTGAATTATCTTGCAAAGCTGGAGAAACTCACCTGGAAGCAGGGAGACGGAGACGTGATGGAGGACTGGTCGGCTAGTTGCTTTCTTCCTCTGCTTTTGTTTTCTTTCGCTTCACCTCTGTTTTTGGTTTTCTCTGCTTGGTTTCTTCCTGCCCGTCCCCTGTTCTGTGTGTGTTTTGTTATCCTATGGCCTTCTGTTTTTTTCTCGTCTTCTCTGTATTATCTTTGTTCTTGCGTCTGTGTTTTCTTTCTTCTTTTTTGTCTGCTCTCTCCCAGTCTTTCTTTGGTCTTCCCCGGTTTTTCTCTGGTTTGTTTTTTTGGGTCACCCTCTTGTTTGCGTTCTGTCACCTCCGGTTCCGAGATGAAGGGACGAAGACGATTGGTGGGGCTGATGCTCGTCTCTGTGTCGCTCCTCTCTGTGTATGTTTTAGTCCCTCTGTCTCCCCAGGTCCTCTTTGTTTCTTGGAATTTCCTCTGTTTTTCTTCCTCAGTCCCTCCTCTATTTGCCCGTTCCCCTGGCTTCTCTTCTTGATCTAGGTTCTCTCCCCAGTTTTTTTTCGCCCCCTCTTTTCTGCTCAGTCGTTCTTTGGCTTTTGTAGCCAGAGAAAACAATGTCGTTTATTCCAACCATAAAGTGTGATAATTGCAGAAGTAATGGCTGTGCGGCGGTGGGCGTCCGTTTCGGTCGGGTGAGGAAGATGAACAGTAACGGAAACGGTGCCGTTTTGGTATTCACAGCTATATGCATTTTGGCCTTTGAAGGTTTGAAAGTTCTGTAATTAAGCCACTAGTTAAAATGTAATTGGACCCCTACATTTCGGCGCCTTTTACAAGTTAGTCCTTGAACTTTAATCTGTTGCAATTGTGCCCCCAATTAACCCCAAATTTTGGTATTTCTTTACTTAAGTCCCTAATTTCATTAATTAAATTAAATCCAAGTCCAAATAAGTCTCAAAACTTGTCAATTCTTCAATTAAACTCTTGATTTGATTAATAAAACTAATCCAAAGTTTAATTAAATCCCAAAACTTTTAATTATGATGCCCTTAACCCGAATTTTAATTTATTCTTTATTTATTTATTTTTCATCATCAGTTTTTTTTCCAGTAAATAATAATAATAATTAAAATAAAAGAGTAAAAAATTAGGTTATGACATTCATGACTCGGGTTATTAGACTTGAAACATCATAAATGAACAAACTTGTGAAACCCAATCCCTAATAAATTAAATACTAAAGGATGAAATCGAAAAAAAAATCAATAGCAGAAAAATGTCTAAAACAAAAAACTGCAACTAAAAGAATGAGGGTAAAAATCAAAATAAAAAATAAATTAGAGGGCAACGAAAAAAATGTTGATTGGAGGGTTAAACTAAAAAGAAAAATAACTTTAACAAAAAGAAAAAAAAAGAGGATAAAATTGAAAAAAAATAATACATCATAAATTTTTTATTGTGGAATTAAAAACCAATAAAACTTATAAAAAAGGCTAAAGAAAAAAATTAGAAATCAAAAGAATAAGAACCGAATTAAAAAAAATAATACATGAAAAATTGTAATTGAAGAACAAAATTGAAAACAAATAAAATTTTTATAAGAGAATTAAGAACAAAAATAAAAAATAAAAAAAATAAGGACTGAAATTGAAATATCAAAAACAAAAAGGGCCAATGTGAACTTTTTTAGGAAAAGAGAGAAAAGAAAAAAAAACAACTAGTGACAAATCATCCATTCACCGCCATAACGTGTCGTTCAAAGAAAAAGAGGAAGCAGTGACGCTTTTAATTATATAACAAAAGGGCATGCTTGACTACTAGAAGATGTTGCATGCTCCGTTCAAAAAGCTTGGGTGCCTCCCATGTGCTCGTGCTCGAGTTTGGGGAGCACATGCTAATAGTTTTTTTAATTTAAAAATTATTTAATCAAATAAAAAAATATCAAAATACCCTCCATGAATTTAGAGTTAACAAAAACAAAAAAAAACCTCTTTTAAAGAAAAAAATACCTTTAGACGTATGAATTATTGTTTTCTGATTCGAAAGGAAAAATTATCTTGCTATCTTTTTTAAAAAATATTGAAAAGAGTGATACATTTATCAACAATTCTTAATTTTTTTTTAACCTTAGGATAAATTAATCACTTTATTTTGTTTAAAAAGTGAAAAAAAAAATAGATACACCCCTCAACAAACAACTGAATTACCCCTAACACAAAAACCATCCAATTTTTTTGATAAAAGACAAATTAATAATTTTACTGTAATAATCTACTTTAATCTATTAGTGTTACAATAAAAAACTCACACCATATAGATTTATGTATAACATTTGAATTAAATTATAAATTAGTCCTTCTAGATTAAAAAATAAATTAAATAGTCCCTTTAATTTTAAAAATTAATTAATTGATTTCTTTTTATCAATTTCATATTTTATTTTTTTGTTAAAAAAATAAAAAGAAAAATTAAATAATATAAAAATATTAATGAGAAAATAAGGCAATCTTGAAAACATATTAATATTAAATTAAGTTTTAAAACTAATTAATTAATTTTTAAGACCAGAGAAATTATGTAGAAATAGAGGAACTAATTTATAATTTACTTTCTTAGAGTCCATAACCAAACATAAATCTTAAAAAAAGAAAAAAAAAACAAGAACTCTGTCATCATTTTTGAGCGCAAACACCAACGAACGAAATTATTTCCCCTTTCCTTCTTTCTATCTATTACTCCATAAAAACAAACAAACAGACAGCAGAATCCCTCCCTCCCTCTCTCTCTCTCTCAAAAACTATCTGCCCTCAATCCTGTATCTATTCATCAATTAATCCTTTTTGTTTTTATTATTAAATAATAAAAAAATACACTAACTTATCTTCTTCATATTTATTTTGGTTCCTTTTCTTTAATCCTGTTTTTCTTCTCCTTTTTACTTTTGTTTTCCTCACAGCTTTGCGTGTTTTCATCATCTATATATTTGTCAAGAATCGATAGCAATAATAGCAAAAATCTCTTGAATTCCAATCAAATATTGAATCTTGTGTGAATTCTTGATCTCTTCAATGGATCAAGTAAAGATGCATCTTTTGATTCTTGACTTTCTTTTTGAGTGAATGAGAGATAATGGGATTAGAATCTTCTGGTGGATTCTTGGATTTCTCAACTAAAGAGACTCAAATGGGTTGGTTTAATTGCTGATCATCTATCAAATTCTGGGTTGTTTTTGTTTTGTTATATAGATGAAGAAATTGGGTATTCAAGTTTGATCGTTAGGGGGTTTTAGTTACAGTTGTGGAATCAATGGATGAAGTCGGTTCAAATGAATTGGATGAGCCATCAATTCCATGGCGGCCGAGGCAGCTGGCATTTGGACAGTACAGGCAGGAGAGTGAACCTGCCAACAAGGAGCAAATTTTGCGTGTTGTTGTAAGAAGACCTGTAAGTGTTTTTATTCCTTTACTTTTGTCATTTTGGATTATGTTGTTGATTTGATTGATTTTGTTGGTGGTTTATGTGGGCTTTAATTTGCATGCTGAATATGAGCGTTTTGGGTTTAATACAAAGGTTGAAGTAAAAAGTTTAGGATTTGAAAATTAAGTGGTATAGCTTGAGTGATAACTGGGTGCACTAGTCTACATGTATGCCATTGAGATTATCTAACTGCCTTAGCTTTTGCATTTCAAAGTAAAATATTTATGAAGGCCTAATGGTAGCTGTTCATGGAATCTGTCTGTGTTTTCTAGGAGATTATTAATTAAAAGGCAGATGTTTGTCTTGCTAATTTATGGAAAAAATGAACAAGAAAGAAAGCTCTGTATATAACTACAAGAATATCTTCCTTGGAATGCTTATGGCCGGAAGGGCGTAGGCTTTTTTGAGGTTGTGATGTCATATGACATTCCAGAAATATCTACAACATTATTCTGTTTCTGCAGTAGTATTTTCCATTGTGAAGAGTAACACAATGTTATAATCCCCAAAGAGGAGTTATAATAAAGACAATTTTCTGGACTTTAAACTGCGAAACTAATGAGTTGCACGCATTTCTGGATTAATAATGGAAAGTGTACACTTGGGATTGATAGTTACAATGCAGATGTGAGAGCTTAGAGGATCCTTATCCTGCCTTTGAGGGGGAGGGAAGAAATCCTTTCTTTTGAATTTGGCTAGGACACATATCATTAAAGCATTTCATTGCGAAATTTGCTACTGTTACCAGATTGGAGTATCCCTTGCAGCACTTTTAACTTTAACCATGTAAAACCATATGATCATGTCGATATGTTTCCTATCAAGTTCTTAGTTCTTGTGAGGACAGGGAGACTCTGATCCACCCTTATTTTTTATTACAACAGCAGAAGATTGACCATGATGATCAAAGATGGAGCCAATGGTTTCATGCCTTTGAGTTCTTATGTTGGAACTCTTGGAGCTCTATATTTCACATGTCTCATGTTTGCTGATATTTTTATGTTACTGATGTTGAGCCACTTAGATTTACATGCTTCGTGACTTGTTCAGTTTTAAGTTTTAAGATTGCTAGTGCTTTATAGCCTAAAATAATAGTGAAACCCTCTCCCAAAATTTTAAACCCTCTTGTCCTGGAGTGACCATGACCAAGAGAAACCCACAGCGTTGTTTGCCAACCACCATGAACTCCTAGTCCATGCAAATAAATGATCGATTAGATGTAGCAACTGTTTTGAACAAAAAACACTAATTGACCAAAACTTCTTTCATTTGGATTTTATCCATAGTTAAAATCATACCCCAAGCTGCCTTCCATGCAAAAGGAGAATTCTAGGAGGATTACACTTCTGTGTAGCTCTGTCCTGGGGAACTGAGTTTTTCCACTTCACATCTATTTTGTAATAGAGCCTCATAAAAAGATTCAGCTGTAAACACAATATTTTTCTCAATAGGTTTCTGATTAGCCTCATCATCTTCCCCAACTTTAGCCCTCCCCCTATCCAATCTGTGAATCTTTAGATCTCCAATCAATAGCTATGTCCCACAACACACTCCTTTTAAGTACGAGTGTCCAAACCATACTTATTCCTTGGAGATTTTGGTCTTAGGAGTTAAAGAGAAACTGAAATCAAATGTTCTCCAAAAAATAAATACAATATAGTCCTTTCTGCATCAAAACCCATGAAGAGAAGAACTCATAACCTATATCTAAATTCTTATGAACCTTTAAATACTGGTTGCATGTGAATCCCTAGCTTCTATTGTTATCCATTCTTGTGATCCTTTGTATATATAACACCAATTATCATTGCTGACGCTATTTGACTTCACAATGACTTCAACTATTTACATAGCAGTAATTTGTGAAAATTCATATTTAATCCTTAAACTGCTGGTTTTTTTTTTTTTTAAAAAAAATCCTATTAAAAGTCTTGTTTCATAACACACTCTTTTAAGTATGAGTACCCTAACTATGTTATTTCCCTAGAAGCCTGAAAATTATAGGGATTTCGGTCTCAAGAGTTAAGGGGAGCTGACATCAATTATCATGGCGGATACTGTTTTCTTCACAATGAACTGTCACAACTGTTTATCTAGGACTTTTCTTAAAATCCTGATTTAATCCCTAAACTGCTGATTTCACAAAAATAAATAAATAAATAAACCCTGAACTGCTTACTTCGAAAGAGTATTTGCCACAATCCATGACCCAAAGTTCATGATCGTTCCCTATATGTCTTTGTAAGAACCTTCTTTTTGGATCGGTTGAAGTCTATGCACAATAGAGCAAGGAAAGGGAAGAGTGACATAAATGGATTTAGAGGGTTAGAAAGATTTATTTTTTTAAGGACTGGTTTATCTTTTACATGTGTGACACATGTAATATGTAACCCTCCCCTAGCTTGGATACTCAATAAAGGGAACAATTTCAAATTAAACTGGAAAGTTTTAAGAGTCCAGTCGTATAGCGAGCCGGATGCTTTTTCTTACTTTCTGACATTTGAGCATCCATTTTGGCCCCATCATCCGACATTTGAGGACCATTTTTCTTACAATTTCGATGCATTTGAAACAAAGAAAGTTAGTAACTTTTTTGGTAGTTGTAGACATTGAGAATTTTCTTTATCGTGTCTATCTAACATTGATCCGGAATTCCTATGATCTTTCATTCGGCCAGCTAAGTCAAGGAGCTTTTTTCTTGCCAGCTTCCTAAACAATTGTCCTAGAAAGCAAAAGCAGCAGTGAAAGATCCTCCAAATGTCACACTCTTGGAAAGATCACATATAACATATATGCGAGCACATGTCTTGACATTATTCAGACATCATATTAGCATCTGAAGTCTCAGTGCGAACTTGTTAAGGATACATTCTATTTTTGGTTAACATTGCCTATAGGGATGCATATAGATGCGAATGGTTAATTGACTACTGCTGTATCATCTCTCATCTTTCGTGCAGTGATCTTCTTGCAAGAATCCATTTGAACTGCCATTTTATTTTCTAGCTTGGCTAAGTGAACATTATTATTGTTTTATTAACCAAATTTTGTTTGAGTAGTGTACTGTTGAGTTAAAATTATTTGACGTACACTTTTGCGCTGACTCTTAAGCTTTTAATGATGCAGTTGGTTGCAAGGCTAACCAAAGACATAGTCGAAACATATCAGATATGCAATCCACAATTTAAATATTCCGAAGAATTAAATCCAAAAAGATATTTGACCAGCCCATCAGCTGGAGTCCTCAACGACGGCCATGATAATGTGAACTCAGATCTTATTCTGACTGTGAACTTTGCTTTGGTAAATTTAGACACACAGAGAAGGTTTGTTTATGTTTGTCATTTTGATTCCTCTGCATTTATTTTTCTGGAACTCCTTTTTTTTTTTTTTCCTGTACTTGGTTTTGAACAAAAAAGTTTATGCATTATATTTTGAGTGAATTGGTAAAAAAACAATTCATATAAAGTCCCTTACGACCTTGAGTCCTTGACCCATATGTTTAGTTTTCTTTACATCTTTGATTCCTGTTTGACATCTTTGTAAAAATAAGCTGCGCTTATTCCAATTTTTAATGAGTTTTGATTTTGATGATAGACAAATTCTAGTCTGAATTCCATGTAGTTGTAATGAAACATTCTCTGCAAATCCTAGATACAAGCAGTCCAATGTTTGTTCATGTATTAGCCTCTCTCTCTATGGATGCATGATGTTTCAGTTTTTCTTATCAAAGTTTTTAGGTGATTTTGTTCATGCACATGCGTGTATCACTGACCTCTTTTTTTTCTTGAATTCTCAAAAAAAGAAAAAGAAAAAAAGCCTCCTTTTCTTTTATACTAGCTAGAAGAACGAGAATCCTAATAATAATTAATCCGGCAATTGAACTAAATTATTCTGATTGAGAGAGTGTTTTGGGAGAACAGAATATCCTAGTGCATTGGAACTGCAATATTTACAGTTTTTTTTCTCCCAATTATAACTTTGCTTTTCTAAATCATTATGAGCCTTATGCTTTGTCATCCACAAAATAAAAAGTTGAAGTTAGCAAAATTCAATATACGAAAGAAAGAAAGATGAAGTTTGATAGAAGTTCAGAAACCTAAACAGATTCTAAGACAATCTAGAGAAAATATTAAATTCAATACATTCATTAAATTCTTAGGTTTTCCTTCCTCCAATATGAATGAATATTCTTCAGTCTTTGAAACATTGATACTATATTTACTTTCACTGTTTGTTTCCTTTCCTTCTTTAGAAGTTCCATTCAGTAGGCGACGAGAACAGAAGCACACAATTTAGATTGCATGGTAGTAAATATGAGATCAATGACTCACTTATCACATCATATCTGCAGATACATAGTCAAGGATGTTCTTGGTCATGGGACTTTTGGGCAGGTTGCTAAATGCTGGGTCGCAGAAACCAACAGTTTTGTTGCTGTGAAGATAATAAAAAACCAACCTGCTTACTATCAGCAAGCTCTGGTTGAAGTATCTATTTTGACAACGGTAATTAAAAAGCTCTTCAACTCTTTGTGCCACACTTGTTGTGATATTAGTAATGATGTCTCTTTATGTTTGCTCCATGCTTTCCTATAACAGTTAAACAAGAAGTATGATCCTGAGGATAACCATCACATTGTTCGTATATATGATTACTTTGTATACCAGCGGCATTTATGCATCTGTTTTGAACTTCTTGACACAAATCTGTAAGTTAAGGGCTATTTGAATAGTTACATTTAGTGTGCAGTTGCATTTTGTTGGAAAAGCTGCTTTCCTGACTTACCTTTTCTGCGAATCTTTGGTTATCTGTTTTTTTTTATTAATTTCTTTTTAGCAGCATATACTTGACTTTTAAAGTTATTCAGGTATGAGCTTATCAAGATAAATCAATTTAGGGGGTTATCATTGAGCATTGTCCAATTATTCTCTAAGCAGGTATGGCAACTTTAAAATTGCTGCCATGTTGCATTATATCTGAATTGAATTTGTTCTCATTTCTTGTTCAATGTGTTCTTAAAAAGATTTTACGTGGGTTGGCTCTGTTAAAAGATGCTGGGATAATCCATTGTGATCTGAAGCCAGAAAACATTCTTCTGTGCACAAGGTAATTAATTATTCATGATGTGTTTAGCCTCAAACCTATTACAAATTTCATTTCTATTCAACTGAAATTTTTTTATCTTGAAAAAACAGTTTGAAGCCTGCAGAAATTAAGATAATTGATTTTGGATCAGCATGCATGGAAGACCGCACTGTTTACTCCTACATTCAGGTTATCTTTATGTCTGCTCCATCTTTTCATTTTATTTCTATCAACTTGTGAAGTACCTGTAATGGCATCTCTGTTTATTCTGCAGAGCCGTTACTATAGATCTCCTGAAGTTCTTCTAGGTTGTCAGTATCCTTTCAGTAAAAATATAGCTTCATGAATTTTTTATTATATTATATCATATCATCTGTGTACACTCATGCTCACATCCTAGAATCATGGGGGTGTTATCTGGGACCTTAATCTATTCTAGATATTCTACGGCTATTGACATGTGGTCCTTCGGGTGCATAGTTGCAGAATTGTTTCTAGGATTGCCACTTTTTCCTGGTGCTTCAGAATTTGATCTCTTGAGGAGAATGATTGAAATACTTGGGTAAGTCATCTCTATCAGCAGTATAGGAGTGAAATATATTTGCAAATATCGTAAGTGTGTTGCTAAGAATATGAATTTGATGTCCTTTCTGTTTTGTATGTGTTTTCTTGAATTACAAAATGACCATTAAACAAGAAAAATGACATGATTATTGATAGATCTACTGTGGAAATAACTGTCTGTATATGAAAAGAAAAATTCATTTTTCTTCAGTGTTGCAAGGGGCCATTGATTGGTGCAGTGGTAACCTTACAACCAGAAGGGTGCATGTTTGGCTCTTGATAACAGCCACTTCATGCAAAAATGAAGGGTAGGATTCGGACTATCTTAAGGATCTCCTTGTCAAGACTCTTTTCAGTGGGACCATGTGTGGGGTAACAGATCATCACCTCGTTTCACCCTTTCCAGTGGGTGTGCCAATCTTTTGGTTTCATGATAGTTATCATTTGTATGTACGGGAAGAGATAGCTTGAAATGAGTATATTGATACTCATTGAATTTATTTTTTATTTTTAAATCAGACTCCTGAAGCTGGAGTTAGAATCATTTCAAGTTATGAACTGTAGAATGAAAAAAATTATTGAATTTTGATTGTTAACAGTGAAGCAATGGCACATAGCAAAATGACAGAATTAGGTCTTCATGCACCAAAATGAAGGGTCACATAAGCTGGTGTAATCTTTTCTCATGAACTTGCATGGATTAGGAAATAAGTCAACAGTAGAACAGCATTAATCTAACTCTTAGTTAAACTGAAATCGTAAGATGTCTGATTGCTGTGGTTGTGAAAGTCCTTTCACATTTGCTTGGAGCCTGTTCCGTATTAAATAATTTCTCCAAGCAAACTTGTTGCTGAATGCCAGCATTCATGTTAGCTAGCTTTACATAAATGTTCCCTCAATTGGGAGTCAGATTGATTTGTAGATATATTTGCTACTTTACATAAATGTTCACTCAATTGGGAGTCCGATTGATTTGTAGATATATTTGCTAATTATACGTTAATCTCTTTATTGCACATGCTTTACTTTTAGATGCTAGTTGACACAGACCTGAAATGCTTATGACTCTATATAATGGAAGAAATATGAAATGCTTTGCTGGACCGATCCCAATAGACTATTGTTTCTGAAAGACCTATACTATTATAATTGTTGGAGAAGATCAATTGAATTAAGTTCAAGGCTCTGTGCAGTTGCTTTTGAAATATAATTAGCTGGCTCTTCAGTGGTACAAGGCAGAACAGATGCACTACCACAAAAGGGAAAATATAATGGAGCCTGTAGAATAACCCAAAGAAAACTTCAATGATTCAACATAATAGTGAATTAGGGGGGCTTGAATATCATCTGCATCTACTTGTACTTCAACTAGGATAATAGAAAGGAAAACTTATATAAATTTCATGAATTTCTCAATGATTCAGCATATAAGAAGGTCCACGGCACCTTGAACACTTTTACATCTATGCTCTGTTTAAAGACCCTGGCCCTCATGTGAGCTGCCTCCTGTTGAACCATGGACTTCTCCTGTCAGAAGAATGACATAAATCCTATCTCTCTTTTTTGTTTCCCTATGTTTACTTTTCATTCCTTTTTTTTTCTGGAGAGTATTTGATATTGTAGTTCAATCTGCTTTCTAAGAATCCTTCCAAAAAAAAGAGGAGAAAACAAAAGAAAAGGGAATGATTTGCTATTACTTGTTATTGTTTTAACGTGTTTTGAGGAAGCTTTTTGTGTCTCCTTTGAGAGTTCTTTAAATTCATTTATCGAAGTTGGATTTATGATTTGCAGTTTGATATAACTGACTGTTATGAGAGTTTAATACCTGTAATTATGCTAAGCAAGCCCTAAGCAAGTTAACTAGTGGGCCCATGCGATCACTATCTTGTCCATTTTTGTCACCATCTTAGTCAACACAGCCGTGTGTGGGTAAATTATTCTGAAGAACCATACATGCACATATAAGTAAATTGTACTTGTTTTTCCCCAAAGTTATTACTTATAGTAAGCTAATTTATAAAAGTTAAAAAGCACGCATGAGCAGTGGGGGTGCAACCAATGCTATTGGGAATTGATCTTATTTTGCGGGTGATTTGTCTATGCCTGTTAGAGCACTGGAACTATTAGGGGGTGGTATTTAATGCTTTGATTTGTTGTGTTACTTGTGTTCATTATTTATTTGAAGAATAGCTTATTTTCTTGTTGACATTTTGTAGAGGACAACCCCCTGATTATGTCCTAAAAGAGGCAAAGAATGTTAGTAAGTTCTTCAAGTGCATTGGGAGTGTCCAGAATCTAGAGAGTGGCGAAGTTTCTTTGGGAGGAAGAAATGCATACCAAGCATTAACAGTGGAAGAATATGAATCTGTAAGTGTTCGTGTTGTAGTTTGGAAGTGGAAAGTCAATTAATAGAAGAACAAGTTAGAGCTTCCTATGTGATTTTTTTTTCTTTTATTCTTTCCTCAAGAGCTAATATCAATAGACAAGGGTATATCTTTCTTTTCTATTGTTTGCTGCATTTTATTCTCATCCTCATTGTGATGATTTTGGTTTTGTTTCCAGAGAGAGCGGAAGAAACCATCTATTGGGAAGGAGTATTTCCATCATATGAACCTTGAGGCAATTGTTACAAACTATCCTTACAGAAAGAATTTGCCACTGGAAGATATGAAGAAAGGTAGTTCTTATATCCGAAGAATCTGATTTTATGAAACCATTTTATTGAATATGTTGCTATCATTTCTAGAAGCTGCTAATTGCTGTTGTTAAACACATTACAGAAAGTCAAATACGATTAGCTTTGATTGATTTCTTGAGGGGTCTTGTTGAGTTTGATCCTGCGAAACGGTGGTCCCCTTTTCAGGTAATTTAAGTTTTTCTTAGTTTTGAGCAATTTCTTTCATAATTAATTATAACTTTGTATTTGTGGATACATGGAGGCATAATTCATTCATGTGCAGGCTTCAAAACATCCTTTTGTAACTGGGGAACCTTTCACATGCCCATACAAGCCTCCCTTGGAGACCCCTCGTATGGTAAGTAGAGTAGTGTATGAGCTGTTACATTGAATTTCTAAGATTTAATCTGGGATCATACTGGAAGATTGTGATATTTTCCTTAAAGAGTAACCAGCTTATTGTTCTTCTGGATTAATTCGTATAATTAATTTACTGATCCATGTATTGCCTGGTTTGCTCCATCCTGCCCATATGTTTGATTCTTACTTTCACTAATAAGCTCATATATGTTTCTGTTTTCTAAATAATTATGAAGTTCAAGAGAACTATCTGCTCTATTTTAAGTAGTTGGTTTTTGTTCACAATCATCTTTCTCGCATAATGAGCTAGGAAATTATTTAACTCATATGAAGGAAGAAGAATTAATGTTCCATAAAAAATGTTGATTTTATTCTGTCTATGCATGTTTTTCTATCACCTTTACCTATTTTGTCCTTCTAAAGGTCAGACTTCTTGTTTTATTATTCGCATCATATGTTGTACTAATAGTTTTCTGGGAGTTTAGGTGTATTTAATGATTATTATTCTTTTGATAGTGTACTCATCTCTCTCTATGGTTGTAGCCTGTTTCCCAAAATATCAAGGTGGACCATCACCCAGGTGGAGGGCATTGGTTTGCTGCTGGTCTCTCTCCTAATGTGAGCTCACGTGTTTTTTTTTTCCCATTATTTTTTAACTAGCCAGGAGTGAACACTTTTCCTCCACAACTTACCTTCAAAATAAGAAAGATGCCTTACATCACTGCAAACGCATGAAAAAATTGGGGAATAAGAGAAAAGGGGAAAATATATAATCATAACTTCGTCTTTCTTATGTAGAATCATGGAAGGGCCAGAGTTTCCTTGCATAATAGCCCACATTTCCAGGCGGTTCCATATGGTCATGGTACTAGTTATGGTAGTGTAGGAAGCCATGGTAGCTATAATGATGGCATTGGCCTTGGAAGCAGCTATGGAAGCTATGGAGATGGCAGTAATATGTTTGCATACTATTCACCAGTTGCTCCATCTGGCATGAACATGCATCCACAGGCTGGTCTGGCATTGCTTGGAAGTAGTCCAGATGCAAGATGGAGGTTTATTCAATATTCACATGGAAATGGTCTTGGTATGAGTCCATCAGCAGGAAATTTTGCACCACTTCCCCTTGGAACCAGTCCTTCACAGTTTACTCCACCAAGCTCCTACAGTCAAGCTTCAGCTGGTTCTCCTGGACATTATGGTCCAACTTCCCCTGCAAGAAGCTGCAGTCATGGATCGCCTCTAGGAAAAATGGCTGCAGTTACACAATTTAATAGAAGAAAAAGTTGGGGGCATTCTGGAAGTTATCAATCTCAAGATTGTACATCTTCAAATTGGCAAGGACAATCCACTGATGGTGCTTGCTCTAACCAATCTGAGGAAAATCCTTCAGTACTTGGTAGTTCACCCTCACATCGGCAGTCAAGCTGGATGCAGCAACAAGGAGGCAGTGGAAGTGCAGCAGGTCCCTCAACCATTCAGAGTATTCCAGGCTCGTTTAAGCCTGCTCCTAATATGAAATGTCCTCAAAGTGCGGGGCCTATTCATGATAAGCCCGACGCTAGCCTTTCACTGCCGGATCCAGGGGACTGGGATCCCAATTACAGGTAACAATGAGAGTTATTTATATTGTTAGTTTCTATCATATGTTCTTTTGAGTTACATTGATACCTTGCATATTACCTTCACATATACTTGCAAACAAAATAACATTGGAAGGAACAGATTTTGATGGTTTTATTGAACATAGCATAAAAAAGAGAGTTGTCCATCCACTGCTTAGGATTATTTTTTTCTTTTCAGTAAAAAAGAAGAATTTATTGAATCAAATATGTTAAAAAATTTAACTTGTGTGTATTGACATGTTATAAAAGTTGTTATTTAGCTAGATGTGACTGTGATTCCCCCTGTTGTTTTTATGAGATATTCACACTGCATAAGGTGTTTATTTGCTCTATTGCTAGCCTTTGATGAAATCAGTTCATGGTTTTCCTTTTTTTTTTTCCTAACGTTATTACTGTTAGAAACTAATCTTTTCATTAAATGGAACCTCAGGCTTTTCTTTAGCTGTTAACCTTAGATGACTAAAACCAGCACTTCACCCTTAGGGTTCTTATTAGCCCCATGTAGCATACTGCCCCTGTTAAACCATTTTTAGGTTGTTGGTGCCTGTCTGCTTGTATGTTGGGATTCAGTCATGTGTATGACTTCATCTTTTATTGGCAGGTTTATTCACATCACATTTCATAATGTAACTCGTTTAGGAGTAAGCCAGTGCTAAATTTGGAGCTGTATTCATCATGCTAATGTATTTGCTTAATTCAAGGTTTAAATGGGATGTAAGCTCAAAGCAGTTTGGCTTTGGTATTAGTGTTCATGATCAGTTAATAAAGTTTCAATAAATACATTGCTTATAATCTGTTTTGACAGTACTTTTGGCATTTTTGTGGCTATTTCTAAATAATTTTGGCAAGAAAAGATTTTGGGCGAGAGTTTTGCTAAAAGTAAAAATCATAATAAATATTACATATGAAAAGTAGAAGGCTATTTTTGTATGAAGAAATAATAAGCACATTTAAAAAGCATAAAAAACATAAGATAACAGTTGTTTTGGCTATTTTACTTTTTCATTGACTGCTTCTCTTTTCTGAACACTAATTGGTGGAGCGATAGGTGGCAATGCACCTGTCACCACATCTCCAAAGAATATTTCAAGGGCAATTTAAAATAGTATGCTCTTGTATTTTCTACCATGTGTTTGTTTAATCTCTTAGTGTGGCATCTGTTATTCATTTTCCAGTGATGAACTTCTTCTTCAAGAGGATGGTTCTGATGTGAGTTCCATAAGCACTGAGTTTAGCAATAGCGTGCATCTTGGTTCTGGTGTTCCAGTGGTAGGTGTTGGAAGATCCAACCGAGCCTCAAATGCAAGCTCCAGCTCATTAAACCAAAGGTATGCTTTGTGTTGAGTAAAAAGCATACAGTTTCTCTCAATTTACATGGTTGCCTGAATTTTTTCAAGTTATGATTATTACTATTATTTTTTAACTATTGCCCAAGTGGTGGAGTCTAACATAAATCAAACATTGTGCAAAATGGGCAGCAAGAACTTTCACTATTCAAGCAAACGAAATTTCAACATAGAAGAAAATGTAGAACTGTTGATTGACTGATTGTATATATGAAACTTCAAAGTTTGAAAATTGATCAGCGTAAATTAAGATAATGCTGAAATTGTTGCTTCATGTTTTCTATTATATATATAATTCGTGTTTTCTACCATTTATTTTTCTTTTTTCCTTCTTATTTGTCGAGAAGGGACCAGTGGGTGTTATGTTTTTACTATTAAATATTTCTTACTATTCTTCTCTCCTTTGTGGTTGTATTATGATTATGTCAGAAATGGGCCTTTTCATGCATTTTCACATGTTGACGTGGGAAGCCCGCCTTCAGCACATGATCTTCATGCTGGATATGGTCGTTCAATGTCAAAGCCTTCATACTTTACACCTCATATCTCACAAAATTCTCCAAGCCGATTAGGACAGCAACCCCCTCAGCGGTTTAGTCATGGAAGGCCCACTGTTCGGGGTAGTGAATGGAATCATATCAAGGTCCAGCCCCCTTCATCCAGCTTCAATTCCGGGGGGCAACGTTCTCCAGGAAGTAGTTCATTGAACAACAGCATGCCATGGGGTACTTTCTGACTGATTTGCTTAATTGTTTGTTAGATCCACATGAATTGAAATTTATTAACTACTATTGGAAATCTTTTGTAGGGCGTAGGGCCAATTTCAATAGCATTCCACCACCATCCCGAGGAAGAAAAGACTTTGAAAGGATTGCCTAGTTTCGTAGCCACCTGAATTTCTTACTGTGATGATTTTGTTATTGTGTTGGAAGAAAGTTGTTCCCCATTATTAGTTCACATACTTAGTGGGCTGTTGCTTCGAAAATCCTCATCTGAAACATGCTCATTCATTATGCTTGCATAAAATATAATTCATCATTGTGGTTTCTTTCATGCCCAGATTTTTGACATGCAATTTTTTTGTTTCTTGGTTCCAACAATTATGTGGCCCCGAACACCCCTTTCTCAGGTTTTCATTTTATGCATCTCAATCGTGATTGCATTTGATGCATGTGAAGGATTAAGTTTATCAACGAGGTTTAAACTTAAGGCCAGAGGAAGAATTCAACTGGGAGTCAACATGTCAAGGTTGAGTCAACTGTTTCCAGGTGTAAATTGAATCGTATTTACTCAGATTTCTGTAAGCTTTACAATGAATTGGGTGGATTGTTGGGGGTAAATAGAGGTATTTTATGATTCCCAGCTCGCTGGCAGTGAAGAGTTTTTACATTGCTGGTGTAAATTGGACTTTTCAAGTACAAGATGCCGAGTCCTTAGTTGGATGTAATGTTCAGGGATTCATCTTCTTGCCTGGCAAAACCCTGAAGAGAACAACCTCTTCAAGCCCACAAGTTTCATGCTGTGAAGTGGCAAATTTGGCGCGGAGAAAACAGGTGAAGCAGGAGCTATAAGGATATACTTCCTCTTGGGCCAATGGTGGTGGCTAATCAAGAAGTGAGGAGTCTGTGCTGTGAAAAAACGATTCAAAGCAACTTCTCAGGGAAGAAAGGATTTATCTTTCGATTAAAATAAATTTAACTTATTTAAACCAATCTATCTAAGTCGTATCGAGCATGAAGTTATGTAATTTTCAACCTTCTGAGATTAAATAATGTTTGTGGAGTATGACTAGTTTAGATTTAGAAACCCAAACCCAAAATAATAATAATAATGAAATTAAAATTAGAAAATATCTGCAAGTGCAAGGAGGAGGGAGAGAGCGTGTGTGAAGCACATAGTTTATGGAAGCGGGGACAAATGGATTTGTCGCAGACCCATCGATTTCTTGCTCAGTTCCCATTTCTCAAACAACGAAGAACAAAAACTAGGAAAAGAACAAAACAGAGAAGAAAAGGAAAGAGGCGAAATGGCAATCTCTACACCACTCAAACATGGATCCAATATCTCTAATAGCCAATAGCAACTCCCCTTCCCATATCTTCTACCACCTTTGAAATAGTATAGTGCTGTTGTTTCTAGTTTAAAAATATATTAAATTAATATTTTTTAAATTTTTGTTTTTTATATTAGCATAAAATTAAAAAAATTAAATAAAAACATTAAGAAATTAATTAATTAATTATATATATATATATATAAAAGCTGTAACCCTCCATTTTCTTTACTGAAATCATCGTATTATAGTAGTAAGATTATCAAAACAGGATAAATATGAAAATAATAATAATAAAAAAAAATCATACGTTCAGACGAATAAGGTTGGAACAAGGCTAGGTGCAGTTTACAACCACTCTGCCCCTTGCTCACTTTGGAATCCTCACCTCTTCCCTATCACCTTCTGCTTCTCTTGTTTTCCTAACAAACTGTTGTTTTCCAGGTATGCAGCTCTTCAACTTATACACCATTTCTCTTCTTTCAGAACTCTCTAAATTTTCTTTTGCGTTTCCTTATTCTTCTGCTGTAAACTGAATTATTCTTGTTCTTTTGGCCACTTTGTTTGGATCTTGGAACCCAATTTCTGGGGGACAGTTTAGACAGAGAAGAGCTTGCATAGCTCATAATTTGAAAATATAGTAGTAAATATGAAGAATAACCCACAACTGTAAACACCATTTGTGATCATTAGCTCTGCAAACGATATGGGCTTCTACTTCAACTCTTGGAGTATTGGGACTGAGTTAATGTATCTGCCCTCCACTCATTCATGGTTTAACATCAAAGTCTCACTTTATTGGCTAAAGCTTGATTTCAAGATGTTATAACACTTGGCTAAAGCTTGATTTCAAGATGTTATAACACATACCTGTTTCAGGCATGGTAATATATCTCAATTGTTATTAAATGCAGTAAAGAAAATTAAACTATGGTTTAATACTTAATTTGCATCATATTAGTTTTGTATTTAGTATTTGATGGGATCTTTGTTTTTAACTTCACTGTTATATTTCTTTCCATTTCCTATATGATTGGAGATTGATGTTTTTAGAAATTCTTAGTTCAACTCTATTTACTTTGTTTCTGGATACTAATCCTCTGCATATCCATATCTGTGACCCCATTCCCTGATACTCATGTAGTTGTTTATTTTGGATAGTTTGAATACAATGAACTCACACAAAATTTGGTAGATTGTTATGGAATGTGATGCGACGAGGATCGCTATTGTCTCCATACATTTTTTTACAATCTACCAAACATATAGTTACTCTTTTTCTTTTCTTTTTTGACCTATTGAGGAGCCTAATATTTGTTTTTTCCCCCCAATTTCCTTCGATTTTAATTCCAGAAGGGCTATCAAAGTGAGCTTTAGGGAGATTTATCCTAAACAATATCTACATGCACGGAGCCTTGTGAATAGAGGAGGCTTGAAGAGCGGTAGACTGGTTCATCAGTTTTCTAAAAGCTTGTGATGATTATTGTACAAACCTGAAAGTATCCATATGATGGCCACAGCTTCATTTATTGGACTTACCCCAGGAAAGAGGCTCTTGAGTTCCTCCTTTTATTATTCAGACCTCACAGAAAAGCTTTCCAATGTCAATGATCATGGAGTAGCCCACTATCAAATTACAACAACAAAGAGTGTGATTGTTGCAAAAAAGTCATCAAAATATGGCCCCAGCTTCCCCTCGTCCTATCGAAATCCACACTCCAATAAAGCCCTTAAAGAACTTATTGATACTGCTTCTGCTTCTTCAACTGTGGCCACATGGTTCAAGACATTAGATGACTTCGAAGAAGAAAGTTCTGTTCTCGACTATTCAGTAGAAGCTCTCATTTTGCTGCAGAAGTCTATGCTAGAAAAGCAATGGAATCTTTCTTTTGAGAGTATAAACTCAAGTGACTCAAAAATTAAAAAAAGTAACAAGAAGATACCTGTCACTTGTTCTGGGGTGTCTGCTCGACAACGAAGGTTGAATAACAAGAGAAAAAATCAGAACCAAAGCAAATTCATGTCACGTAGTAGTGACTTTAAGCTGCTAAGGTCAGATATTAGTCCAGATCTACTGCTGAATCGTTTGAAAGGTTATGTGAAGGGTGTAGTAAGTGATGAGGTGCTTCCCCATACAGAAGTTGTGCGTCTGTCAAGGATAATTAGAGCTGGTCTTTCCTTAGAGGACCATAAATCCAGGTGAGAATACAATATTAATGATAAGAGAAGTTTTGTAGTTCAGTGTAGTTATTTGTTCGCACACCTTGTTTTTTTTTTTTTGGTTGAAATCGGGGCTAAACGCCCAGTTCGCACACCTTGTTGATTCTATGATAAGCAGCTTTATTGCATTTTTCTGACGTAAAATAGATTTTGAATGTGACAAAGGCAGATATAATTGAGGGCAACGGTATGGATGGCAATGATTTTTTCTTTCCTTATCATTCACACCTTGCTCCGTGTTCTCGAAACTTGGGACAATATTATATGAAGAGAAATCATGACTTAATTTTCTTTAGTGTGCTAAACACTCATTTATAAAACATGCGATCCATATCTTTCATTTGTGTTTCATTCCATTGCTGTATGATCAATATATTCGAATCTGGAAATTTCAGTCTGAAGGAGAGATTAGGTTGTGAGCCCTCAGATGAACAACTTGCGGATTCCTTGAGGATTTCTCGTGCTGACTTACAGTCACAATTGATTCAATGCTCCTTGGCAAGAGAGAAGCTGGCCATGAGCAATGTTCGTCTGGTTATGTCTATTGCTCAAAAAAATGATAACATGGGTGCTGAAATGGCTGACCTTGTTCAGGTTACTTTCTTTTGCTTCACTTCAAGTATGAAATGTCGGTATCCATGTATCTGAGTAGCTTGGATAGAGTTGTGGCCGACCTCTTATATGTAATGTTTGTAATATTTCTCATGCAGGCAGGTTTAATTGGGCTATTGCGAGGTATTGAGAAATTTGATTCTTCCAAAGGGTTCAAAATCTCAACTTATGTTTATTGGTGGATACGTCAGGTAAGGCTGATTTTTCCTTTTAGATTGTAGACAACTTCATATATTGGAACATCAGATATTACCACCAGCAGTTGTATGCATATCCCACAATAGATAATAACCACACAAATCTTTTGAATCATTACATTCTAATAACCTATATTCGAAAACTTGTCTTCCTATGAAGTTTAGCATTCACGGCCCTTGTTTTTTTTATCCCAAAGCAATTCGTACCTGAAAAATGAGTTTGCTGCGATAATAATGCCAGCTAGTCATCAGTGATATTACAAAACTAATGCATTTTTACGTCTTTGTTTGGACACAGGGTGTCTCAAGAGCTTTAGTTGAGAATTCAAGAACCTTGAGATTGCCTAATCACTTGCATGGAAGGTTAGGCCTAATTCGGAATGCGAAGATTAGACTAGAAGAGAAAGGAGTGACTCCATCAATTGATGTAAGTGCATTATTTTACCAGGATCAAAATCACAGAAATTTAGTTTATTAATTTTTCCTGTGTATAAGAATTGAGTGCTGGTGCATCATTCAATTTCCAAAAAGTTGACCATTTGTGAACGTTCTTAATCCCTTTTTCTTTGATGAGGAGATATTTAATTTTGTTTATTCTGTTTTGTTCTTGTTTCCCATACGAATCTTCTTATTTCATTATTATTTTCAGAGAATTGCAGAAAGCTTGAATATGTCCCAAAGGAAAGTTAGGAATGCTACTGAGGTACTAAATTTATGAATCTGCTTGTTCTATAGCCTTTCAGTCTCTCTTTCTGCCTACCAAACAATGTCATCATACGCAGGCTATCAGTAAGGTCTTCTCACTTGATAGGGAAGCGTTCCCCTCTTTGAATGGTCTTCCAGGAGAAACACACCATAGTGTAAGTGAAGCTCAACTCTCCGTTCTGCAAATCCTTCTCATGTGTCTATTTTCATCATTGACTCATTTTCTTTCTCTCTTTTTTCAAAGTACATTGCAGATAATCGCCTCGAGAACAACCCATGGCATGGAGTAGATGAGTGGGCACTCAAGGTAAAAAGAACAAGAAAACAAGAATTTGTAATGAGAAGGAAAAACTTTTGAATGGAAGAACAAACCCGCAATTAACTTATACAGCTTAGGTTTACCATGAGGTGATGCTGTAGACACCATAAAAACTCAAAAAACATGAACCACACTAAGTGAGATATTTTGTGAAGTAGAGTTTCAAAAGGATGGTTGTGTTTTTTGAGAGGCACAATTATATATATATATATATATATAAAAAAAAAACTCACCCTCCTGTATTCGGATTCCAGATGATTGTAAGAGAAAAAAGGCTAATTTGTTGAGTAATGTATTTGACAGGAGGAAGTAAACAAGCTTATCGATTCAGCTCTTCAAGAACGAGAAAGAGAGATTATACGTCTTTACCATGGTTTAGATAAAGAATGCCTCACATGGGAGGACATAAGCAAGCGGTGAGTAAATTTTTGCACTGCTTCTGCTTGCTGACTTTGTATAAATGAGGACTAGATTTGAGTGCCTTGAAATTTGTAGTTTGTTGATTTTTGCTATTATCAGCATGGGGTTGTCCAGAGAAAGAGTTAGGCAAGTTGGACTCGTTGCACTTGAGAAACTAAAACATGCTGCGAGGAAGGGGAAGCTGGAGGCCATGTTAGTCAAACATTAAGTTTTGTGTGTATACATACAGAAAGGAAAACTCTATCTTCCATTTCATACTCTTCTGTTTTTTCCTTTTTTATAAATCTGAAGTATAGGAGGTCATGTTCCAATGCCTATAACCCTGAACTTTCTGTAGAGTTGAAACATTGACTAAGAGCTTGTAAGCCGAAGCAGATTCTTTTAAAAAAAAGTGTATTCATCACAAGGAGAAACAAATTCTGTATGTCAAATCAAAATCATTTTCTTATCAGTCGTTCTTTAGTAGAAAGTAGCAATCCTTTTCTTGTATTTTTTTTTTATTGGCTTTCTCCGTTCCTTGAAATCTCTTCTCCATGAAAGATCTTGAGAATTTTGCACTTGGTATACTGTACAAGTTTCGTAGGAACAGAAGACTTTTTTTCATGGAACTGTTTTAGCAAGACGAAGGACTGAGTTCGGAAGTAGTCTACCTCCCTGTAGTGGCATGAACAACTCATTGAAGATGTCATACCTGTACCTTGTCGGCAATTATATATATTGGTCATGATAATAAAATTATATATTATAAATAAAATTATTTAATGATGTTTTTACTTCAGTTGATAAATAATATAATTTTAATTTCTTATTCAAAAATAAAATTTTGGTGCATGAGCATAATTCACATAGCAAGTTCACCATAAGGGCCAAATTATTTTCATAATAAAGTAGAGAACAACAAATCTTTGACAGGATGAACATATTTTTCTTTCTTTACACCTAATTGTGTTGGGGAAATAATTTTTTCTTATGAATTTTTGTTAAAAGTTTCTTTAGATAAAACTCACTTCCCTTGTTTACATATTTTGTTATATATATATATATATATATTATTTTTAACATGGTTCTTTTTTACTAATAAGAACTTATCATGATTTGAAAAATAAGTTTCAATCCTTATAATTTTATGTGAATGTATAGGAAAATAAAGGAATAATTAACTTGAGAAAATTGAATAAGAATATAAAAAATAGATACTTTATTCACATTGAATATTTATGAGGAATTAAAAAAAACATATTAGGTCCATTTATAATTATTTATGAAGTCATTGCTAATATTAGAATTAGAATAAAAATAGACATTTTGTTCTTATTTGAAAATTAGAGTTTGAATCAATCAATGAGTGCACTCATGGTATTGTTTAAATAGTTAACAAAGTATATCACACTTAGTGGTTTCTTTTCTATTTGTTTTGCTAAAACAAGTAACATCATCAATGAGAGTGTAGATATCTAAATACTTGTTTCTTACAAACTTCTTCTTTATGTTCCACTACATGTTCTCGAGTAGTAACTTCATCCATCTTACTCAGTTATCGCTCTATTGCACTTAGCTTTCAAAGTCCTAGACCATAGCGGAAAAGTTTTTATAGCCTCTCCTAAGTCTTTAACTACTTTGACTAAATAAGATAATTTGGCCTCTAATTCTATGAAGTAAAAGTGTTCATGAAAGTAGTAGTGTTAAAAACTAGTGGAAAGTGAATTCGAATAATTATAAACCAAATGGCCTCGGTTTTATGAAAATATTGGCTACACCATCGCCATATTAATTAATGAAATTGGTGTTGTGTTCTCTTATTGATTGGTTGTCTTTCTTAAAGAATTGCTTAAAATCTATATTTTTATTTCTCTACGAATTACATACAATTTGTCAACCCATTAAAGATATGGAAGATTGTAATAAGATCTTATTGTTCATCCCATTTCTATCCATATCTCTCTTAAGCGTTAAGATAATTCAATTTTATCTATTCTTCCATTTTATTATCACTAATAGAGGGTTGTTGTATAAAGGGATTGGGATTTTTATACTGTAATATGATTTGTGGGAGATAGAATTTCCTAATAAAAAATTATGAAAATGGATATAAATTATATAGGCCAGGCAATAAGCTTATGGTTATTTATATTCATGGAGCCGCTAGCATGTTAGAGACTATCACATCGAAGTTAGGTTGTGTTTTTTGTTATGTTTAATATACTAAGAAATATCACCTTGTATAAGGCGTTCTTGTTTTAACATCCTTGTTGGAGTGGTTGTGGTTGCAGAACTCCTAGGATGTCTCTTAGGTGTACAAGTTCATGTATTCATACCTATTTTGATGCAATTCATTCTATAGTTTTTATTTAGAAAAAACGTAATAATGTTAATGTGAGTGTATTAAAAAGCATGAGAATAGTACAGTGCTTGTGCATTGTCATAGGAAAATTGCTCGACTCAAACCTTTGCTTAGCTCAAGTTTCAAATCAAACCGTGTGGAGGTTGATTTAATATGACCTAGTCGACTTGGTGAATTAAAAAAATGGCTTGACTAAAATAAAATTCAGTATGACATCCTATTTTTGTAAGCATTGAGACGATAATATATTAGATTAATTTGGGTCAAGCTATTAAACATGTGGCCTAAGTCATGAACCATATTAGCTTTAATAAGTTTACTTTTTTTGAAACTATTCTTTATTTAGTTATATGATAAAAAAAATAGGAAATAACAACAAAAAAATTAAATTAAATTAAATTAAAAAAAGTTAATTATGATGGGCTATAAAAAAGAACACCTATTTATAGTCTAAAGAGATTTCTATAATCTTATTTAACAACAAATTAAAAATTAAATGAAATTTAATAAAATAATATATTAAATATATTCTTAATTAATCTAATAATTGGAAAAATATAAACCAAATATATTTTAAATTATTTTATTTTTAAGAATTCAAGCTAAATTGTTGGGAAAGGAAAAAAACAATAAAAGACCAGTCATGCAAGCTTGAAAAACCCAGCACGTCTACCCACTAAAAATAAGCCTAGAAGCATAAGCCTTTAAGCGTAGGTCCACACGCCTATTTCTTTTATTTGAGTAGGCGACATGTCATCTCCTTGATTATTTCTTAAAAAAGTAGACAACACATCATTTGCTAATTAGAATCCTAACGTCACATAGATTACTAAAAAATCAAAGAGGTCTTTTTTTAACTATAAAATTTATTTTTAAACAATTTTCACCTAAAAAAAACTAATAAACATCCTTAAAGCCTCAACAAAAAACCAAAAAAAAAAACTCAAAAAATAGTCCAAAAAAAAAATCTAATTAGAAATGAAATTTATTTCTCAACATTGATCTACTTTTTTCAAGCAAGATAAGGATTTAAAAAGATCTCAATGGAACTTTTCTCGTTAAATGAAACATGTTGACATTAAGATCAACAAGTTTCCTCGTAAAAAAGCATGTTGTTAATCAACTTTCTCTCACCATTGTTGTAATATTGTGACTCTCTCTACTTTCTCAAAGTTAGGGATTGAAATGTAAATAAAATAAATTTTTGGACTAAATCATATAATTTGCAAACTTTAAGGATTGAAATAGAGATTGACCAAAATCTTAAGCTTAAAGGCATTGCCACTCTTTTATTTTTTTTAAAAAAAAAATGGTTGTTATTGGACCAAGCTTTCATTTTCGATCCCTTTATTTTTAATTCATCATAGACAAGAAAACTTTATTCTTTTTTGTAAAATCAAGAATCAATTTAATGCCAAGATATTTTATTGAGACCATGATAAACTAAAAGAAAGCAATATGAAACAAGTTATCAAGTCAAATTACCAATAAATGCAATATGAAAAGATGAAATTAAAAAAAAAAATCAATGGTCGAATTAAAAAATAAAAGACCAAAAAAGAAATTACTTTTTTTTTTCTAAAATAAAGTGTTGTCATTCCACTTTGTTTTCAATTTTGATCCTCTCATTCTTAAATTTTCACAAACAACTAAACCAGTTTCTTTTTTGCAAAATCAAGAACTAATCTAATGTCAAGATATTTATTTGAAACAAGAATAACCCGATAAATTACAACACACAACAAATCATCAAACCCAATTATGAATTAACACACTATTAAAGAATAAAATTAAAAAAAAACATTTTCATGACCAAAACATTAAAAAAAATTAAAGACCAAAAAAATTGAAAACATTGTGCGCATCATCTTTGTTTTTCATTTAATATTTATTTTATTTAGAGAGATTGTAATTATAATACAAAGTGATTCTACATGTAATTATGGTAATATTTTTTAATTTAATGAGAGATTCTCCATGGAGAGGCATTCGGAGACTTCTAGTTAGTTCTTCACCGATTATGGCTCCTAGTTGCTTTATCGACTACTTCAAATCTCTTAGTCATTTTTCCTTGATTCATTTGACACGTGTAAGTTTATTTTAGATTTAAACAAAAGGCAACAATGATGAACTGAAATATTTAAAATCAACAAATAGCAAGAAATCATACCCCATGCATATAAGTGAAACATGGTCTCAAGATCTTCAATATCGGTCTTGTGTTTAACAAGAGTGAAGAAATGCAAAAGGGATGGTCGGAGTCCAAAGAACAGATGCTACATAGAAGGCTATCCTCGAGAAATTGAACCCAGCAATTAGAGAAGGCTATTTATAAACAACCAAAACAAAAACGCAACCGCTCGAAATTTTTGTTTTCATCTTTAAAATAGAAGAAAAAATGCTCAGCCATCCCTCGTACATAAACTGCATATTCTGCATCATACATTGTGCCGATACCGAATCAAGGATCTTGGAAGGACCCTTCAAGATCCAGGTTTTGAAAGATGATATTAGCAACACTGAGATTCTATCACTGCTGTTATTGAAATAGCTCAAATTAGGCCCGCTTTCAATGGCGCTTCTTCCCACCACCTTTCTTCTTTCCCTTGTTCTTTTTGCCACTGTGCTTCTTCCCTTTGGTGACCATATGACTGCTAGAACCATCATCTCTCCTTTTGCCACTGTGCTTCTTCCCTTTGTTGACCATATGACTGCTAGAACCATCATCTCTAGATGGCGTTCGACTCAACAAATGCTTCACATCAAGTATGCCATTTTTAAAATGACCTTCAGTTGACCTCAGCACCCTGTCCTCAAGTTTGCGCTTCTCCACTGTTCGTCTAGCACCACTACCACCTCCAAATCTTCCAAGAACCATATTCTAAAATGTAGAATAGTTACAGTCAGAGCAACAAGATTTCTACAATCAGATCAATCATAAATTAGAAAGGTCATGGAGAATCAACCTCTTGTTCCCTCATTTCAAGCATTTTCTCTTCTCTTTCCTTTTGTTTCTTCATTTGCACACGGGCTACACTTAAAGGTAGTCTTTGCTTCTTAGGAGGCTGTGTTTAGGACAATGCGCAGGACTATATTCATCAAGCGCCATATGGAAGAAGCATAGACTCCATAATAAAAATTATCTACTGCATCAACTACAAAGCGACGTGATTGGTGCTCATAGAGATTTTACCTTTCCACCAAGAGAGACTACTTTCTGGTTTTCTAATTCTTTCCTCTCTTTCCATGTCATATGCGAGGCACCTGGGAGACAAAACATTAAAGTGACAAAAATACTACAAAGTTTCTTGGTTGTGAATACAAATTCAAACAATCACAATAAGATGCAAATGAAGAACCAAAAAGATAGAGGCAGCATCCCAATGAATGGAACAAACTCAAACAGATCAATATTTATTGCTTCCAAGTTTGAATTAACAGCAAAAACATGTCCACAATCAAAGCCAGATTCAGCAACTTTTACCAAATGATGCAACCTAATTTTCCTCTGGCTATAACACTAGAAAAAAAAAAATCACAATGCACTGAGTCCATTTCATATGCCCAACAGAAGAACCCATACAATTATGACGAATGGTGGCAAAAGAATACAGTGCATTGTTTAAGAAAATATTGTATTCCTTGTGGCATGTTTAAAACTGGAAGCTGTAGCCCATCCTTTGGGTCTGAACGGTAGAACAAGCAAGTTAAAAAAAATTAGCAGGTGATGAAACATCCTCTTTGCTTCTCGTCACACATGAATAACAGATCAATCATCTCAATCATCAAATTATGCAACCGAACCCAATGAAACGACATTGTTCCAGGTTCTACAAAACAGAAAGGAGCTCCATCTTATTAGCTCCTTCATGCAATTTGGCTTTTATTAAGAGCAAAAAAAGTCTCAATAGAAAAAACAAATAGACTTGGAGCCTAAAACTAGCTGCTTCAAAAACAGCACACAACTCCAATGTTGCCGGAAAAAAAATACAGAACATTATGCATTTAAAATAAAAAAACATGTAGGGAACGGGATTCCACCACGAGAGGGGAAAGGAAATAAAATTCTGATCAGAAGATGTGGGCTTTGATGTTAGGAAGCTCAAAACTCTCACATTGCCAAATGCTACTACAAAGGTGTAATAGGGTAGCCTATGACACCATATAACTCTACGTTTCCAACCTCTTTTTCCATAAGTTTTACACTGTATTCTCTAAAAAACGGTTGCCATTGTAAATATATTCTCGAAACCTTGAAATCCAGTTTAATCAGTTGATGCACTGTAATAGCATTGTGGAAAATCACAAGGCAGTAGTTTAAACACCCAAAAGCAACTTCAAAACAAATCATTGCACTCTTCCACATGAGCAAACTCTTCAATCTCATCTCATCTCCTTGCCTACTAGAAATTCCTAACCTCAAACCCACAATTCCTCGATAGCCCCTAACTCATCCTACAATCCATCATCACACAACTTTCTCGTAGATACATAAAGTATAATTATAATGCAGCAGATAGCAAACATTGAAGAACAAAATTGTTTTAAAAAACGGTGAGAATAAAGAAAGGAATAAAAAAAATGTAATTACTGAAGAACTCGATGTCTTTCATAATCTTCTTGATGTCCCATTCTTGATCCTTGTCATCCATGTCGCCACTTCCACTTCCACTTCCACTTCCACTTGTTTGATTTTTCTTCTTCATAGCTTTTTTATTCTCTCTCTTTCTTACTTGGTTTAGCTGCAAAAAGAAAGAAAATAGGTCAAAAACCCTACCAAAGCATAACTACATACAAAAACTCAGATATGTACCTGCGAATTTAGATTTTAGGGTTTAAAATGGGCTTTTAAAACTAATTTGATGTTTGATGCCTGAGAGAGTTTTTATTTTGTGCGTTTAGGGTTAGATAAGTACAGACAGCCAGAAGCAAAGAAGATATAATAGAGGAAACCTCAACTTAGTCCTAAATCTATATACTCATTCTGAATTGCATCCCAAACTTCTTAATTTTATCAATTAGACCCAAATATCTCAATATTTCTCAGCTGTGTCCTCTTATTAATTTTATTTTAATAATTTATGTCTAATGCATGTTTTTTTTTGCATTACAGTGGTGTTTATTTAAAAAAATAATAATAATGAGCGTTAATATTTCTAGTATAATTTGCATATTTATGCACTAAAACAACATTAATTTGAAAAATGTTGATGAACATCACAAAAAGACTTGGCTAAGAATTTTTTAAATATTTTATGATTTTATTGATCAAATTAATTGATTTGGAGTTTAATTGAGAGTGAATATATAAATTTGGGGCCCAATTAATTTTTTAAAAAGCCCAATATACGGTTCTAAATTGGCTTCTAAATTATTCCAAACGATGATGGAAAGGAAGAGTCCAATTGCAAATTTGTAACTTAAATATTTCAAGGTAAAATTACCAAGTCATTATATAAATATATATAAATTACTAAATTAAAAATATATAAAAAACTATTTTGATTTTATTTGAATAACATTCTACGGTAATACATGCATAGTTGGGTGATGCTGGAATGGCATATTGGTGATCCTAGAAAGGTATAAATATTATTGGTTGTATAGATATTAAATCAAATTAAATTAAAAAATAAATACTAAAAAATTTGAGGTTTTTTTTAAGGTATTTTATTATTTACATGAACAATAAAGCATCATATATATATATATATATATATTAGCCCTTTTATCATCATACTTTTAGTTATTTTCAATTAAAATATTTTTGGACCTAATTCCATTCTATAAAGTTAAAGATTGTATTAGAAATACAAAAATAAAAAAGAAAGGAAAAAAAATGTAAAACACAAAGAAAATTCATGATCATTCCCAAATTATCAACATTTTCTTATTCAAAAGTTCATTTTGTTTATTTTTTTATTTTGGGTTGCGAGAAGAGAGAAAAACTCGTTTTAAAAAAAAAAAAAGTTGTTGGTTGTCAAGATTCTAGTGATAAAAAAACAAAGATTTTGGTGTTAATAAGTTCCTTTCAATTAGAAGAGTTTGATGATGATGACTTTTAGTTTTCATCTTGCTGAAAAGAGGTTTGGCAATTTGTGATTTCGAGTTGTTTTTTTTTTTTCTCTAAGCGAATTTTTTTCATATATTTTAAGGCTATAAATTTGTTTGTTGAGATTTGTCATAGCGTAATTTTGGGTTTCCTAAAATTATTATTATTTTATTAAATTAAATAATATAAAAGAAAAGAGTTTGAAAAACAAAATTAAAAAAATATGGGGGGACAAGCGACTTGGTTGGCAAAAACAGATTAAAAAGGGATCTAAATGCATAAATGAGAGATGAAGAGACATAATGAATCATTGATAATATTGGAAACTTAATTGCACCATTGAATGATCTAAATGTGAAAGACAACGCAAATTCAAGGTTAATTTAAGTCTAAGAACGTAATTAGATTTTAATAGGTTGATTTGATTTAATCACAGGCCTAATTAAAAGACTCAATTAAGTTTGAAAATCAATTAAGGTTTAAATTAAAAATATTAATTAAGGGCACAGACTTAATTAGACTTTTAACGGGTCAAATTAATTTTATTAAAGAATTAATTGGTGGTAAACTAAGTTTAAAAGCCTAGTTTTGGTTTAATTGAGAAGATTAGAACTTTGAAGGATCAAATTTAATTTTTACAAGTTTAATCGGATTCAATCAAGGACTCAATTGAAGAAAAATCAAGTTTGGAAGCGTAATTCAGATTAGGGACACATTTGAAATTTGAAAAAGCAAAATTGATACAATCAGGAGTTCAATTGAAAGAAATTTAAAGAATTGCTTATTAAGAATCAGATTGAAGAATTTCAAAACCAATGATCAAAGTGCATAAGGCGCGTGAGTTCAAGGACTGAAATTAATCAAATCAAGGGTATACTTGAAAAAAATTAAAAGTTTGATGGTTAACTGGATTCAAATTACATAATCTGAAAACCAATGACTAAAGAGCAAAATACACTCAACTCAAAGGATTTAAATCTAGGTTTTTAGAGGTGCAATTGCAACAATTGAGAAGTTTCAAAGTCAATTGAGGGTGTGTGCGCGTTGAAATTGAAAAAACAGGGACCAAATCAAAATTTATAAAATCCCAATTAAAAATCTCTAATTTTTAGGTTGCATATGACTTGTCACTTGTTTTTAATGAAGAAACTGAGTGGCACGTTGCTTATCTCTGTTTATCAATTTCTTCAACAGACAAAAGATAATTAGGTTGTCACTTTCAGGTGAATGAATATAATATTCCTGATCATTTCAGGGGCTTCAACCACCACCATTTGAAAGAGAAGATTCCCATTTACAAGGCTATGTCATCTTTTTTTTTTTTTTTTTTTTATGTTTGTGCCCCACCAACCACATGGTTTTTGTTTCTTATTAAATTAAAAACTCATGATAATATGTTTTATATATATATATATATATATATATATATATGTGTGTGTGTGTGTGTGTGTGTGTGTGTGGAATTATACTATAATTTTTTTTCAATGGAGTTTAAATTATTTATTTTCTAACAAAAATTAATGTTATATAATTAAATACAAAAATTTAAAGCTCCCTGTAACCTGAGATAAAAAAAATTCTTAATATACATTTTTATTTCAAATTCTTGACTCAATGTTTGATTAAAATCAATAAAACACATATTTTTAATTTAATTTATTAAATAAACATATTGATGGGTCATGGTTTTCTAAAAAAACTTCCTCATTTAAAAGTCATAACACGAAAGTCACAACTCAAAATGGGGTTGTGTCTTTCTTGGCGTCCAACTTCACGTTGGGCCATGGCGTGCCCTCGCCTAACTCTAAGTTAGGCAGGGGCACATCCGTGTCTAGCTCTAATTTGGGTTGTAAGGCGTCACCGCCCAACTCCAAGTTGGGCGTAGGACGATTCCGCTCCCAACTCCATGTGAGGTCTGGACGCGTCCGCGCCCAACTCCATATTGGGCCGGGACGCGTCCGCGCCCCACCCCACGCTGGGTCAGGGATGCATCCAAGCCCAACTCCATGCTGGGTCAGGGACGCAGCTGTGCCCAACCCCGTGTTGGCCATAGTGCATTGGCGCCTAACCATTCTTGGGTGCAATCACAAGTTGAACCCAACTCCTCTCAGGTTCAGTATATAGTTAAAAGGTAACTCCACACTGAGCCTCCCATACCTCAAACCTGAGCTAGTAATTATGATATCCATCACATCCTGTTAAATACGAACAAACAATTCATGCTTATATTAATTAAATGTGATGACATAAACAGTAGAATAATATTATTTTACCATTACGAGATTACATCTCTATCCTTTCTGCGTCGTATGAAACAGGTTAAGCCGGATAATATAAAATGAAGCATAAATATACAGCAAAAAGGTTTGAAACCTTATACTCTAAGACATAAACACTATCCTTCTTCTTCTCTAACTTCTATATTTTCTTCTCCTTCTTCTTCTCTATCTTCATAAAAACTCATTAATATCTTTTTACCACATAAAAATACCTTGTACCGACTTGATTTTAGGAGGGTCCGCCATACACCTCCAGGGGTCTATAAGAGACATTGTGCAGGTATTTATTTAAGAGAAGATTCACATCTCCTGAAGAGATTTATTAAAAAAAAAGTCAACGTAGTCTTAAAATGAAGGATGTAAAACACGCTGTATATAAATAATATATAGTTGCGGTAAAAAAATATATTGATGGATAAAAAAATGTTATCAACGTTGGTAGTTTTTAATGTTAAAAAAAAAAAAACTGTAATTTCTTCCCGCAGCTAGCAGGGAATCAAACGTGCTTTAAAAGTAAATTAGTTGAATAATCCCAGTTCCGATTCTGCAGGCCTCATCAGTGGCGTATTTCTTTCCTCACAAACATTATCTATGACTAATCAATACTTCTCTTAATATGATTTCCACTCTGTGCTTCTTATTAATTTTATGTTAATCATACCCTTAATCAACTAATATTAATAGCAGGAACAATCTTCAGGTTGGATGTCAATCAACAACAAATATCATGCGGTCCCCTAGCAAGCTAGATATGGAGCTAGAAGCATTTAGACAGCAATATGGAGCCAGCTGGAAGAGTGCTTGAGTTACATCTTTCCAGCCATTGCCAGAATAATATGGATGAAGACAAAGGATGTGGTCGACGATTTCTGATATTTTACACTTTTGTATAGATTATTCCTCGTATAAGCTATGATCCCTTCATTCTTGGAAAGCTACCCAGCTCAAAAACTGCCCTTGCAGTCCCAGACCTGCTATAGTCTGAGGGCCCAGGGTTAGTGGAGCGGTGCTCATGGATGACATTGAGACTTGGGGGGGGGGGGGGGGGGGGGGTTTTTGTTTTTTTTTTTTTTTAATTTTTATTAAAAATATTAAAAAAATAATTATATAAAAATATATTATATTTTAATAAAATAATAATAATAAAAATAAAAAAAATATATAAAATAAAAAAATAAAAAAAAAAATATAAAAAA